>Ga0207664_10000108_pt1 | contig 72754 bp, 66 predicted proteins | sample LARL83metaG_FD_184349 | JGI IMG/M metagenome (GOLD analysis project Ga0207664, IMG submission 184349) | Corn, switchgrass and miscanthus rhizosphere microbial communities from Kellogg Biological Station, Michigan, USA - LAR L8-3 metaG... | ecosystem: Host-associated > Plants > Roots >...
CCGAACACAAGCACCCGCTGTTCCACCCGAAACTCGATGCCATCGGCTATGGCTTCCTCATCCCGGTCTTCTTCGTCACCAGCGGGCTCACATTCAACCTGTCGGTGCTGTTCTCGAGCGCCTCCACCTTGCTGCGGGTGCCGCTCTTCCTGCTGGCACTGCTGGCCGTGCGCGGATTGCCCGCCGTCCTCTACCGGTCCGCCCTGGCCAGCATCCGCGATGTCGCCGCTGTAGGGCTGCTCCAGGCGACGTCGCTGCCCTTCATCGTCGCCGCCACCACCATCGGGCTTCAGTTGCACGCCATCAGGCCGGCCAACGCGGCTGCACTCGTCGCCGCAGGGCTTTTCAGCGTCATCATCTTCCCCGTCATCTCGCTGCAGTTGCTGCGATCGTCAGCCAAAGGGCCGCGGGGACAACTGTGCGCGGGTAAGCCGCGGCAGCCTGACCATTCATCGTGATCGGTCATGGGCTGCCGCCCATCCGGTCGATGAAGTAATCCATGTCAATGTTCCATTTTCCGCCCCATGCCGCCACATCTTCGCGGTCAATCAGGTCGGGCAGGTCGTGCAGGGCCGCTTCGGCCATCTCGGTCAGACCTGCCCGCCGCAACAGGTCAACCACGTGCTGCCTGGAGAGTTGCATGACGATCACCGAACCCTCACCTGTGCGTGACGGGCCCAGGTCAAAGCCGGCCAGCGCGGTGCCCGGGCGTAGCCCTCGCCGGGGTCGTCGGTGGCATCCACGCCGACGATGAGGAATCTCGTCATGGCGAACCTCCTTCGCCGCGGGCCGCGGGCAAGTCCGCCGCTATCCGCATTATGCTTACTATATTGACAGTAGGCTCTCTCTTATCAATAGTCAACAGGTAGGATGACCGCGTGAGCCGAGCCAGCTACCACTCGCCCCGCCGGCAGCAGGCCGCCGCCGCCACCCGGGAGGCGATCATCGAGGCGGCGCAGGAGCTGTTCGCCACCCAGGGATACGCGCGCACCACCGTGGCCCAGATCGCCGAGGCCGCACAGGTCGCGGCGAACACCGTCTACACCAGCGCCGGCGGCAAGCCCCAGCTCCTGGCGGCCATCACCGAACGCGGCGCCGGCGACCCCGGCGTAGCCGAAACGCTCACCGCCGCCGCCCGGGCCACCGACCCTGCCGAGGTCATCCGGCTGACCGCCGCCGGAACCCGCCGGGTCAACCAGAAGCACGCCCAGGCCGTCGCCATCCTGCTCGACAGCGCCCCGGCCGACCCGGCGGCGGCCGAGATGCTCCGGGTCACCGTGCGCCGCTACCGCGACGCCCTCGCCGCCCTGGCCCGGCGACTGGAAGACCTGGACGCGGCCGACCCGTCCGGCCCGAACAAGGCCGCCGACGTCTTCTGGTACCTCTTCGGCTGGACGTCCTGGCGGACCCTCACCACCGACCTCCAGTGGAGCTGGGACGAGGCCGAGCAGTGGCTGGCGCAGCGGGGCATCGACGCGCTGCTACAGCGGGACTGCGCTCGGCCCGAGTCCAGGGCCGATCACGCACCGTCAGCGGATATCAGGCAGTAGGAGCCGAGGTAAAGAGGTTGAGTCCCAGCGCTTCCGACAGGTACCTGGTGATGCGTTGCCCCCGCACGCTGTTGCCTGCTGCATCGAGCGGCGGGGAGAATGTGCCCAGGCCGCCCTTGCCCGGCGACACGGTCACGATGCCCCCGGCGACCCCGCTCTTACCGGGCAGGCCCACGTCATAGAGCCACTGGCCGGAATGCTCGTAGAGGCCGGCCGTGGCCAGCACGGCAAGCACTCGCTTGCAGTAGCGGGTGTCGATGGCTTGCTCACCGGTCATCGGGTTCACCCCGCCGTTCGCCAGGGTGGCCCCCATCACGGCAAGGTCCCGCGCGCTCACCCGCACCGAACACTGGCGGGTGTAGACGTCGGTGGCGAGATCGGGATCGCAGTACATGCGACCGTAGCCGTCAAGGAGGTGGGCGATACCCCGATTGCGGTCGTTGGTCGCCGTCTCAGACGCGTAGACGTCATCGTCCATCACCAATCGACGCCCGGCGAATCGCGACATCGCGGCGACAATGCTCTCGAATTTCTCGTCCGCAGTCGTACCCGGCACGAGGCTCGTGGTGGCCATGGCGCCGGCATTGACCAGAGGGTTCATCGTGCGATCGTCGTTGAGCTCGATGGCCATCACCGAGTTGAAGGGCAGGCCGGTGCTGTTGACGCCTAGTCTCCGGCGCGCCTCCTCATGCCCAAGGGCCTGACAGACCAGGGCGAAGACAAACAGCTTGGAGATGCTCTCGATGGCAAACTCCTGGTCAGAGTCGCCAATCGAGAACAGCCGCCCCTGAACCCCGGCAACGCATACGCCGAAAGCGTCCGGCGAGGCCGCGGCCAGGGCAGGTATGTAGTCCGCGACTGCCCCCTCGTTGAGATGGAGATAGCGCTCGTACCCGGCGGTGACGAGAGCCCGGACGTCAGTGTCGGGCGGAAGCACCCCGGTCGATACTCGTTCGGTCTCAGGGCGGTCGTCGGGCACAGGATCGTGATCCATGTTCATCCCTTGATTGGTAAGCGCGGGCCGGCCTCCACCCCATGGTCAGGCTCGACCGGACCGATGGTATCGGCCGGCCGCACAGGCAGACACCGGAGCACCCGGGGCCGGTCAGCGTCCGGGCTGACGGGAGGCCCAGTGTGCAGCGGTGAGGTGGTAGGCGAGCAGCAGGACCACGAGGACGACCATGATCACGGTGCTCACCGGCAGGGTGAGGACGGGAGTGGCCGCGGCGGCCGCCAGAATCAGGGCGGCGGTGAGGAGCGTCAGCCACAGCACCGAGGGTTCGCCGTCGCTGCGGGCGCCGAGCAGGGCCAGCACGACGATGTAGATCGCGACCGGGATGGCCACGGTGAAGGCCGCGAACGCCGGGCTGACGCGGGTGCCGTGGAGGAGGGTGCCGATCGCGATCTGAAGTCCGGCGCCGAGGGCCGCGACCGCGGCGAAGATCAGGTAGTGGCACAGCGCCCACGCGAACGTCCAGGGCAGCGATCGCCTGATTTCCTCGGCGGCGGAGTACTTGAAATACGACCACCACAGCGCGAAAACCAGCAGCAGCCCGGCGGCTGCCACTGTGAGCAGCCCGGGCGAGGCCCGGCTGTGGTCCACCGCCTGCTGGACTGCGGCGGCGATCGCGGCGACGACCTCCCCCAGCACGATGATGGTGAACCCGCCGTACCGTTCGGTGATATGGCCCGGATGCCAGGGTGTGGGCCGGCCGCGAAATTCGGCCCAGACCGGTATCGCCAGCTCGGCGGCCGCCAGTACGAAGAAGACGGCCGGCCGGACCGGCTCGGGCAGGTAGAGCCAGCCGATCCAGCACAGCTGGAGCACGGCGATGCCTGCCGCATACCGCAGCGTGCCGGCGCGGCCTTCAGGATGGCCACGGGCGGCGCGTAGCCACTGGGCCACCATCGCCAGCCGCATGATCACGTAGCCGGCCACGGCCGTGCCGAAGTTAAAGCGGGCGAAGGCGGCCGGGATCCCGGCCGCGAAGACCAGCACCCCCGCCATCTGCAGCAACGTCAGCAACCGGTAGGGCACGTCGTCGGTGTCGTAAGCGGAGGCGAACCACGTGAAGTTCACCCACGCCCACCACAAAGCGAAGAAAACCGCCGCGTAGCCCACCAGCGCGTGGCCCGCGTGCCCCTGCGCCAGCGCGTCCCGCAGCTCGATGCCCGCCCGCGCCACCGCTACCACGAACGTCAGGTCAAACAGCAGCTCCAGCGGGGTGGAGCCACGATGCTCCTCGCCGGGATCGCGACCGGACATCCGCCGCACCCACGGCCGCGGGCGCGACGCGAGCTCGCTCATCCCGCATCACCGGCACAGGTAGAAGTGAACGTCATGGCCACGTTCTACCAGCCTGGCTCCGGCTGGCCCCGGCCCGCGATGTATCTGCCGAGGGGGCTTCGCATCTATACGGAGAACTCTCCCGTACGGGGCGGGAGAGCGAACGAAGGGTCTACCTCAATGCGTCGCATCCGATCACTCATTACACGGACACCAGCCCTGGTCATCTCGATACTCGCGGTCGCCCTGTCACTCGGCGGCGGCGCCTATGCGTCTGCCCAGGCCATCGGCCACAGCGACGCCGGACACTCCGGCAACGCCCCAGCCGTCAAGCACGTCGTCCGGGCCGGCCCCAGCGCCGCCGCCTCGTCGGGGGTCCAGTGGAGCACCCTGACCCTGATCAACGGCTGGCACTCGGAGAACTCGGTGTACCAGACGGGCAACCCCAAGGCGGCCGTGCAGGGCGGCATCGTCTACCTGTCGGGGTCACTGGCCCAGTCCTTCTCGGGCAGTGACACTTTCACCGTCCTGGCGCCGTCGTTCCGGCCTACCCACAACCTGTACATCACCGTCTACACCAACGGTGGCACCCAGGGAAGCCTCTACATCGGCCACGACGGGACGATGGAGGCGTTCTCGTCCACCGCGTGCGGATCGCTCACCACCTCCGAGTGCTTCACGTCGCTGGCCACCGTCTCCTACCCGATCAACTCCTAGCCCTGAGCGATGACGGCCGCCATCCGCTGAGCGGATGGCGGCCGTCGGGCTGCTCCGGTCGGCGGCCCAGCGACGGTTGTCACGGACCCTGGCATGACCGGGTGAGGTCCTGGCCGCAGTGCCAGCGCTCGGCGGCCGACGACGCTGACCGGCTGAAAACCAGGTGCGGGCCGCGGTCGCCGATCGCCATCATGGGGCATGCCGTGGACGATCAGCGAAGACCTTGACGAGTTCGCCGGCCAGGCCGGCCCGTTCCTGCGGCAGCAGCCCGCGCGGAACACGGTCGAGCTGACCGTCATCGAGACGCTGCGCGCGACCGGGCCGGATACATTCGGCCAGGATGCGCCCTGGTTCGGCTGGTGGCAGCCGTCCGGCGGACCGGTGGCGGGCACCTGCCTGCAGACACCGCCGTTCCCTTTGCTGCTCGCCGGCGCGCCGGAGCAGGCGGTGGCCGAACTGGCGGCGAGCCTTGCGGCGTCCGGCCGGCCGCTTCCCGGGGTGAACGCCAGCGCGGCGGCCGCTGGCCAGTTCGCTGGCCACTGGCGGGCACGGACCGGGGCCACGGCCGTCGAGCACATGCGGAACCGGCTGTACCGGCTGGGCGAGCTGGTCCCGCCGCGGCAGGCTCCGCCGGGGCAGGCACGGGTGGCGGGCGACGCCGACCAGGATCTGCTGGTGGCCTGGTTCCGCGCCTTCGGGCGGGAAGTGCCGGTCGTGGCCGACCGCGATCGGGTGCGGGCGATCCGGGACCGGATTGGCTACGGCGGGCTGATGCTGTGGGAGGCGAATGGGGTGCCGGTGTCGATGGCGGGGCTGAGCCGCCAGGTGGCGGGCATGACCCGGGTCGGCCCCGTGTACACGCCGCCCGGGCTGCGGTGCCATGGCTACGCCGGCGCGGTGACCGCGGCGGTCAGCCAGGCCGCGCTGGACGCCGGAGCCGCCGAGGTGCTGCTGTTCACCGACCTGGCCAATCCGACCAGCAACTCCCTCTACCAGCACCTGGGCTACCATCCCGTCGAAGACCGCGTCGTCCTGTCCTTCGCCGCCGATTCCCCCTGATCACTTCCACCGTGCACGGCTGCGATCAAATTCCGGGGTGGATTGTCCCCGGTTCGGTGGTCGGAACGTGCTCAAGGTCGGATCACTCTGCGGGCGTGAGGTGCGGGCCGGAGAGGGTGACGGCGTCCAGGTCGGTGACGTAGCCCGGGCCGAACGCGGTGGACGGCGTGTGGAAGCCGGGCGGCACCGAATCGAGCCGGGTGATCGCCCGGACCACCGAGTCGGCGGTCAGCGCGTAGGCGTTCGGCGCACGCAACGTCGCCTGCGCGGTCCGGTCACCGGCGCTGGTCCGGCCCCACACTTCGCTCCTGGACCGGGCCCGCCGCCGCTCGCCTGGCCCGGCGGCCCGCCCCGCCACGGCCTCGGCCAGCTGCCGCACCGGGCCCAGCCGCAGCAGCTGGTTCAGGCGAAGCGCCTGCCCGGCTCGCAGCGCGCCGCCCGGCACAGCCGTATAGGTGGTGATGGTGCCGATGCCGGTCGAGTGGTACGCGGTGCTCACGTCGCCCCACGGCACCGATACGACCGTCCGCGGGCCGCTGGGGAACTGGGCGCGGATCGTCCGCCAGCCGAACGGGACCTCGGTGATCACCCCATCGATCCTGGCCCGCCCGCCTTGCCCCATGCCCTGCACGGCGGTCTTCGCGGTACCCGGGCTCGGCCCGCCGCCCGCCATGAACGCCAGGTCCAGACGGTCGGCGCCGGGCAGCGCCTCGGCCAGCAGGGCCGCCAGGCAGTCGGTCGGGACGACGTCGAACCCGGCTCCGGGCAGCAGGACGCTGCCCGCCGCCCGGGCGCGGTCGCCCAGGCCGTGCAGTTCCTCGAACACGTCGATCTCGCCGGTGACGTCGAGGTAGTGCACTCCGGCGTTCACGCACGCCCGCGCCATCGGGCCCGCGGTCGCGATGAACGGGCCCGCGCAGTGCGCCACCGCGCTCACCCCGTCCAGACCGCGCCGGATCGCATCGGGATCGTCCAGCGCGAACCGGCGGGATTCGAGGCCGAGTTCGCGGGCCAGTGCTCCGACCTTCTCGGCCGAGCGGCCGGCCAGCACCGGGCGCTCGCCCCGGGCCGCGGCCAGCCGGGCCACCAGCGTGCCCGTGTACCCGTTCGCCCCGTACAGCAGCCACGTCATCGCCCGCTCCTTCCCGTTACCACCGATAACCGGGTGGTTCTCATCCCCGGCGCAGATAGCATCTGTGCACGGGTCGCCGGCAGGCCGGCCCGGCAGCCGTCGTGACAACCAGGGAGTCAGCCGTGTCCGCCAGTCAGCTTCGCATCACCCTCGCAGGCAGCGAGCATGTGGTCGAGGCGGGCACGACGGCGGGCGAGGCATTGATGAGCCCGAACGGCGCTGCGGTCAGCGCCGCGGCCGGGCCGGACACCCCCGGTGGGCAGATGAACGCGAGCCCGGCGACCGTCGACGGCGCAGGTGCCGTGATCGCGGCGCGGGTCAACGGCGATCTGCGGGATCTGGCGTACCGGCTGACCGCCGGCGACGTGGTCGAGCCGGTGCGCGCCGCAAGTCCCGAGGGCCGGTCGATCCTGCGCCACTCGACCGCGCACGTGCTCGCCCAGGCGGTACAGCAGCTGTGCCCGGACGCGAAGCTGGGCATCGGGCCGCCGGTCGAGAACGGGTTCTATTACGACTTCGACGTGGCGGAGCCGTTCGGGCCCGATGATCTTAAGGCCATCGAGCAGCGGATGCGCCAGATCGTGAAGCAGGGCCAGCGATTCTCCCGGCGCGTCGTCAGTCCTGACGAGGCGCGCGCCGAACTGGCACTCGAGCCGTACAAGCTCGAGCTGATCGGGCTGAAGGGTCCCAGCGGCGAGGAGTCGGTCGAGGTCGGCGGGCACGAGCTCACCATGTACGACAACCTCGACCGCCGCACCGGCCAGACGGTCTGGACCGACCTGTGCCGCGGCCCGCACCTGCCTACCACCAAGGACATCCCGGCATTCAAGCTGATGCGCACCGGCGGCGCGTACTGGCGGGGGAGCGAGCACAACCCGCAGCTGCAGCGGATCTACGGCACCGCGTGGGAGTCGCGCGAGGCGCAGGATCAGTACCTGCACCTGCTCGAGGAGGCCGAGCGGCGCGACCACCGGCGGCTGGGCACCGAGCTCGACCTGTTCTCGTTCCCGGCAGAGATCGGCAGCGGGCTACCCGTCTTCCACCCCAAGGGCGGCACCGTCCGCCGGATCATGGAGGACTACTCGCGGCAGCGCCACATCGAGGCCGGCTACGAGTTCGTGAACAGCCCGCACATCACCAAGTCGGAGCTGTTCGAGACCTCCGGGCACCTCGGCTGGTTCAAGGAGAACATGTTCCCGCCCATGCACCTGGAGGGCGCGGACTACTACCTCAAGCCGATGAACTGCCCGTTCCACATCCTGATCTACCGGTCCCGCGGACGGTCCTACCGTGAGCTGCCGCTGCGGCTGTTCGAGTTCGGCACCGTGTACCGGTACGAGAAGTCCGGGGTCGTGCACGGGCTGACCCGGGTGCGCGGGCTGACCATGGACGACGCGCACATCTTCTGCACCCGCGAGCAGGTGGGCGCCGAGCTGAAGAGCCTGCTGAGGTTCGTGCTCGACCTGCTGCGCGACTACGGGCTGGCCGACTTCTACCTGGAGCTGTCCACCCGGGACGAGGCCAAGGAGAAGTTCGTCGGCAGCGACGAGGACTGGGCGCACGCCACCGAGATGCTCGCCGAGGCGGCGCAGGAGTCCGGGCTGGAACTGGTGGACGACCCGGGCGGGGCCGCGTTCTACGGCCCGAAGATCTCGGTGCAGGCCCGCGACGCCATCGGCCGCACCTGGCAGCTGTCCACCATCCAGCTCGACTACAACGAGCCCAAGCGGTTCGGCCTGGAGTACCAGGCCGCGGACGGCTCCCGGCAAGAGCCGATCATGATTCACCGGGCGCTGTTCGGATCCATTGAGCGGTTCTTCGGCATCCTGACCGAGCACTACGCCGGGGCCTTCCCTCCGTGGCTGGCGCCGGTGCAGGTGGTCGGCATCCCGATCGCCGACGCGCATGTGCCCTACCTGGAGGAGGTGGCGGCGCGGCTGCGCGAGCACGGGATCCGGGTCGAGGTGGACGCGGGCGACGAGCGGATGCAGAAGAAAATCCGCACCGCGCAGCGGCAGAAGGTGCCCTTCATGCTGCTCGCGGGCGACGCCGACGTGGCCGCCGGGGCGGTGTCGTTCCGGTTCCGGGACGGGTCGCAGCGCAATGAGGTGCCGGTGGCCGAGGCGATCGAGCAGATCGTGAACGCGGTGCGCGACCGCGTGCAGGTCTGACCGGGGCGGGCCGGCCGGCAGCGCCTATGCTGCACCCATGCCTAGCACTCCGCCACCCGGCGCTTCCCCGCAGGGCGGAGCCGGCGTCCCCGACGGCTTCGAGCGGCTCTGGATGCCGCACCGGATGGCCTACATCAAGGGCGGCGGCGAAACGCACGGGCAGGGCGCGAAGACGGGCGCGCGGCCCGAGGACAGCTGCCCCTTCTGCCGGGCGCCGGGACTGCCCGACGACGAGGGGCTGGTGGTCGCCCGCGGGGAGCTGATCTACACCGTGCTCAACCTCTACCCGTACAACGGCGGGCACGTCATGGTCTGCCCCTACCGGCACGTCGCCGACTACGTCGATCTCACCGAGCCCGAGACCGCGGAGCTCGCCGCGCACACCAAGCGTGCGATCCGCGCCCTGCGCGGGGCCTCCGGCGCGCAGGGCTTCAACGTCGGCATGAACCTGGGCGGCGTGGCCGGCGCCGGCATCGCCGCCCACCTCCACCAGCACGTGGTCCCCAGATGGGGCGGCGACACCAACTTCATGCCGGTAGTCGGCCGCACCAAGGTCCTCCCCGAGCTCCTCGCCGACACCCGCAAACTCCTAGCCGAAGCCTGGCCCTCCGACTAAGCCGCCCGCCCGCCCGTGCCGTGCCGTTCCCGGTGCTCGCGCAGGGGCCGCCGCTCGCCCGAGCCCGGCGAGGGTGCCTGCGGCGTTCGCGGCGCCGACGTTAAGCCCCGCAGTCGGCAGAGCGAACGCCGCAGGCACCCGCCACCCCAGCCGGCTCAACTACCGGCCGCGTCCTTCGCCACCTTCTCCGCGAGGTGCGACGGCAGCGGCTCGTGCCGCAGGTAGCTGCGGCTGAACGAGCCTGTGCCGTGCGACAGCGACCGCAGGTCGACCGCGTACCTGAGGATCTCGAGCTCGGGAATCTCCGCCTTCACCAGCGTGCGCCCGGACCCGACCGGCTCGGTGCCGATCACCCGGCCGCGCCGCGACGACAGGTCGGACATGATGCCGCCCACGTAGTCGTCGGCGACCAGGACCGACACCTCGTCCACCGGTTCGAGCAGCACGCCCTTCGCCTTGTCCACGGCGTCCCGCAGCGCGGCCCGGCCGGCCTTCTGGAACGCCATGTCGGAGGAGTCCACCGAGTGCGCCTTGCCGTCGAAGAGGGTGACCCGGATATCGACCATCGGGTATCCGGCGATGACCCCCTGCTCCATCTGCGCCCGCAGGCCCTTCTCCACCGAGGGGATGAACTGCCGGGGGACCACGCCGCCGACGATCTTGTCCACGAACTCGAACCCGGACCCCGACAGAAGCGGCTCGATCTCGATGCGGGCGATGCCGTACTCGCCGTGGCCGCCGCTCTGCTTGACGTTGCGGCCCAGCCCCTCGGCCTTGCCCGCCACCGTCTCCCGCAGCGGCACCTTGACGTCGATCTTCTCGACGGCCACCCCGTACCGGCTGGACAGCCGGTCGAGCACCAGGTCGGCGTGCGCCTCGCCCATGGTCCACAGCACGAGCTGGTGGGTGTCGGCGTTATTCTCCAGCCGCAGCGTCGGGTCCTCGGCTACCAGCCGCCCCAGGGCCTGCGACATCTTGTCCTCGTCCGCCTTGGACTTGGCGGTGATCGCGATCGGCAGCAGCGGCTCGGGCACCGACCACGGCTCCATCAGCAGCGGGCGGGACGGGTCGGAGAGCGTGTCGCCGGCCTCGGCCGTGCCGAGCTTGGCCACCGCGCATATATCACCCGCGACGCACTGCGCGGCCGGCTGCTGCTGCTTGCCGAGCGGCGTGGTGAGCGCGCCGACGCGCTCGTCGGCGTCGTGGTCGGCGTGGCCGCGCTCGGCCATCCCGTGCCCGGAAACGTGCACGGTCGCATCCGGCCGCAGCGTGCCGGAGAACACGCGGACCAGGCTGATCCGTCCCACGTACGGGTCGGAGGTGGTCTTCACCACCTCGGCGAGCAGGGGGCCCTTCGGATCGCTGGACAGGCCGCTGACCGGCTTGCCGTCGAGCGTGGTGACCGGGGGCAGCGGATGCTCGCTGGGCGACGGGAACGCCTCGGTCATGATCTCGAGCAGCTCTTCCAGGCCGATCCCGCGGCCGGCCGCGGTAGCCAGCACCGGGTAGAAGCTGCCCAGCGCCACCGCCTTCTCGAGGTCCTCGATGAGCACCTTGGGATCGATCTCCTCGCCGGACAGGTACCTGTCCATGAGGGTCTCGTCCTCGCTCTCCTGGATGATCCCCTCGATGAGCTCGCTGCGGAGCTCCTCCATCCGGCCGGCGTATTCGGGCTCGGGATCGCGCTCGGTGCGGGTATCGCCCGAGTAGTCATAGAAGCGCTGGGAGAGCAGCCCGATCAGGCCACGGGGCATCCCGTCGTCCCCGGTTACGGGCAGGTACAGCGGCGCCACCGACTCGCCGAACGCGTCCCGGCACGCGGCCAGGGCCTCGTCGAAGTCGCCTCGCTGGTGATCGATCTTGGTGATGACCACGGCCCGCGGCATCCCCACGCCGGCGCACTCCTCCCAGAGCATCCGGGTCAGGCCGTCGAGGCCGTCTGCCGCCGAGACGGCGAATATCGCCGCGTCCGCCGCCCGCAAGCCCGCCCGCAGGTCGCCGGTGAAGTCGGCGTAACCGGGCGTATCGAGCAGATTGACCTTGATTCCCCCGTGGGTCAGCGGCGCCAGAGACAGATTGACCGAGCGCTGCTGCCTGACCTCCACCTCGTCGTAGTCGCTGACCGTGGTGCCATCCTCGACCCGTCCCGCGCGCTGGATGACCCCGGTGTGAACGAGCAGCGCCTCCACGAGCGTGGTCTTGCCCGCGCCCGAATGGCCGACCAGCGCGACGTTCCTTACGCCGCCCGGGCTTGTCTGGCCGGCCGCCTGCGCACCGCCCGCGGCTCCCGCACCTGTCTTGTCCGCCACTCGCGTCGCCTCCTGTTAAGTCTGGTCTGGTGTCCTGCACAACCACCCTTTACCTGTCGGCCGCCCGCCACAACCCCTAGGCCTTAATCGCGGGGCGTAAGAGGTGTAAGAGGCCAGGCTGCCGCGGTGGCGAGGACCGGGCCGGCCGCGCACGACAGTAGTATCGGACGGCCATGCTGAACGCTGTTCGCCCCACCCTCGACCGGGTCCTGAACCCGGTCGGCCGGGCGCTTGCCCGCACGCCGATCACGCCGAACGCGCTGACGGTGATCGGCACCCTCGGCGTCTCGGCGGGGGCGCTGGCCCTGTTCCCGATCGGCGAGCTGTTCGCCGGCACGATGGTCTGCTGGTTCTTCACGTTCGCCGACATGCTGGACGGGACCCTGGCCCGGATCAAGGGGACCAGCGGCCCGTGGGGGGCGTTCCTCGACTCCACGCTGGACCGGGTGGCGGACGCGTCGGTCTTCGCTGGGCTCACGCTATGGTTCCTGCTCGGCGGCCGGGACAAGCTGCTGGCCGGAGTGACGCTGTTCTGCCTGGTCTCGGGGGCGCTCGTGTCGTACGCCAAGGCGCGCGCCGAGGGGCTCGGCTACCGCTGCGACGTCGGCATAGCCGAACGCACCGAGCGGCTGCTGATCGCCCTGGTGGCGGCCGGCCTGTCCGGCCTGGGCGTGCCTTACGTGCTGCCGATCGGGCTGTGGAGCCTGGCCGTGCTGAGCACCGTGACGTTCGGGCAGCGCGTGTTCGCGGTGCGGCGGGCGATTATGGCCGGAGAGCGCAGGGAGAGGTAATGCCGACGTCCAGCGAGCGCCTGATCGGCCTGGGGTACACCCTCGGCTGGAAGCTGATTTGCCGGGTGCCCGAGTCGTGGGCCCGCTCGGTGTTCATGGCCGCCGCCGACATCGCCTGGCGCAGGCAGGGGCCGCGGGTGCAGGTACTCGAGGGGAACCTGCGCCGGGTGATCGGGCCCGAGGCCACGGGCAAGCAGTTGCGCGCCCTGTCCCGCGAGGGGATGCGGTCGTACGCCCGGTACTGGCTCGAGGTGTTCCGGCTGCCGGTGATCAGCCGGGAGCGGATTCTCGGGGACATGCGCTGCACCGGCGAGGAGCAGACGGCGTTCGCGCACCTGGCCGCGGGCCGGGGGGTGATCTTCGCGCTACCGCACATGGGTAACTGGGAGCACGCGGGAGCCTGGATCGTGGCCCGCGGCGCGCACGGCTTCACCACGGTGGCCGAGCGGCTCAAGCCCGACTCGGTCTACGACAAGTTCGTCGCCTTCCGGGAGAGCCTGGGCATGGAGGTACTGCCGGCCACCGGCGGCGTGAGCAGGTTCGGCGTGCTCGCCCAGCGGCTGAGGGCCGGCCGCCTGGTGTGCCTGCTGGCCGACCGGGACGTCACCGGCGGCGGCGTCGAGGTGGAGTTCTTCGGCGAGAAGGCCAGGATGATGAGCGGGTCCGCGGCACTGGCGGTGCAGACCGGCGCGGCCCTGATGCCTGTCACACTGTGGTATGAGGGCTCATGCTGGGGAGCCCACATCCACGAGGAGATTCCGGTGCCGGGCGAGGGATCCAGGCAGGAGAAGATCGCGGTGATGACGCAGCAGCTGGCCGAGGTGTTCCAGGCCGGGATTACCGCGCACCCGCAGGACTGGCACATGCTGCAGCGGGTGTTCACCAGCGATCTCGACCCGGCCCGGCTGGCGGCATCGGTAGCGAAGGCGAACGCCGCCGCGGCGGCGGACGGATCAGATCCGGCGGACGGCCCATGAGAATCGGCATCGTCTGCCCGTATACCTGGAACGTCCCCGGCGGGGTGCAGCAGCACGTCAGGGACCTGGCCGAGACGCTCATCGATCTCGGCCACCACGTCTCGGTGATCTCCGCCGCCGACGACGACGTTCCGCTGCCCGCCTACGTGGTTCCCGCCGGGCGGGCGGTGCCTGTCCCCTACAACGGCTCGGTGGCCAGGCTGTCGTTCGGCTTCGTGTCCGCGAGCCGGGTGCGCCGGTGGATCCGGGACGGAGACTTCGACGTGCTGCACGTGCACGAGCCCGCGGCGCCGAGCCTGTCCTTGCTCGCCTGCTGGATCGCCACCGGACCGATCGTCGCCACCTTCCATACCGCCAACCCGCGCTCTCGCGTGCTGCACGCCGCCGAGCCCGTGCTGCAGTCCGCGCTGGAAAAGATCAGCGCCAGGATCGCCGTGTCCGAGGCCGCTCGCCGGACGCTGGTCGAGCACCTGGGCGGCGACGCGGTCCTCATCCCGAACGGGGTCGCGATACGCAGGTTCGCGAAGGCCGATCCGCTGCCGGGCTGGCCCGGCCCGGGCGGAGCACTCGGTTTCCTCGGCCGGTTCGACGAGCCGCGCAAGGGCCTGCCGATCCTGCTGCGGGCGTTCGATGAGATGGCACGGCAGCGGCCGGGCCTGCGGCTGCTCATCGCGGGGCGCGGTGACACCGACGACGTGCTCGACCGGGTCGACGCCGGGGTGCGGGACCGGGTGGTCATGCTCGGCATGGTGAGCGAGGAAGACAAGGCGCGCGTGCTGCACTCGGTGGACGTGTTCTGCGCGCCCAACACCGGCGGGGAGAGCTTCGGGATCGTGCTGGCCGAGGCGATGGCGGCGGGCGCGCCGATCGTCGCCAGTGACATCGAGGCGTTCCGCAAGGTGCTGCGCGGCGGCCAGGCGGGCGGGCTGTTCGCGGTGGGGGACCCCGGCGACCTGGCCCGGGCGGCCGGGCGGCTGCTCGACGACCCGCAGCGGCGGGCCAGCCTGTCGGCCGCTGCCGCGGACGCGGTCCGGGCCTACGACTGGCCGGTGGTGGCCCGGGACGTGGTGCGGGTGTACGAGACGGTGGTCTCGGGCGCGAGCCAGGTCCGGGTGGCGGCGGTGGCGGCTCGCGGCCGGTGATGCGCAGTGCTTGACATCTTTCTGGTCACCGCGATCGTGGTGCTGCTGGCCGTCTACGTGTCCTGGCGGGCCGGCAGGCTGGACCGGCTGCACGCCAGGCTCGAGGCGGCCCGGGCCGCGCTGGACGCGGCGCTGCTGCGGCGCAACTGCGTCGCGGCCGAGCTGGCCTCCTCCGGGCTGCTCGACCCGGCCACGAGCGTGCTGCTGGCCGGGGCCGCGCACGACGCCAGGGCCGGGACGCGGCAGCGCGAACAGGCCGAAAGTGACCTGTCCCGCGCGCTGCGCGCGGCGTTCGGCCAGCCGGACTTCCGCGCCTCGCTGGACGGCGGCCAGGGTGCGGAGGATCTGCTCGCCGAGCTGGAGGGGGCCGCGCACCAGGTCTTCCTGGCCAGGAAGTTCTACAACGAGGCGGTGTCCGCGGTCATCTCAGCCCGCCGCCGCTTCCTGGTCCGGGCGCTGCGGCTGGCCGGGCGGGCACCGGCGCCCGAGTTCTTCGAGATCGACGACTCGCTGGTCGAGCCCGCCGCTGACGGTGCCGACATGCCGCGCCTGACCGGCTGACGGCCAGGCGCGGCGCGTCGGTTATCTAGTCCGGATATCTAGGAGTGCTTCCAGGTAGTGAGGAAGGCATTCTTCTTCGTGCCGGTGAGCGCCCCGGTCAGGATCTGCAGCACCTTCTTGGCGGTCTGCATGTTGATCGCCTGGTTCGGGGTCACCGAACCAAGGGGCTTACCGCTCACGGCACCCGAGCTGAACGAGATCTTGCCGAAGTTGGCGACTGGCAGCTGCTTTCCCGTGCTCGAGACGAGGGAATCGTCGATGACCAGTTCCTCGAGGGCTGCCGCGCCCTTTCCGGACTTCGTGAACGTGAAGGTGTGACCGGCGGTCAGGTCGGCGATCGTCGCCGTCGTTTTGGTTGCGGACGTAGTGACGGTCGCCTTCATCAGATCACCGACATGCAACGCATGCGTGCTGTTCGCCGGGGTGTTGTCCACGGTCACTGTCGCTGCCGCGGCGGGGGCCCCGCTCACGCACTCCAGCAAGACACCCGCGGCGCTATCCTTCTGGCTGCTGCTGGTGCCCGTGACCATGGCGCTCAACGGTGCGATGCCAGCCGCGGTGCTCGTGCATTTGAGTGTCGGTATCTTGAATTCCGAGGTCACGCTGGTGGCTGTCTTCGGCCCGAATATCCACCCTCCGAATCCCGTGTTGGTTGCGTTCGCCAGGCTGGCGGACCTCACCCCGGCGGACAGGGGAAGCCTGGCGGACGGCCCGCTGCTGGCCAGAGCGGGGACGGCGGCGCTCATCAGGAGAACGAGCGATCCCAGGACGGCAACGCCCGTTCCGGCTTTTCGTACAGTGCGCATCGGCAGACTCCTTCTTGATCTGTCGCCCATTGGCAGCCGCCCCCGCAGTTTCTCCCAGCACCGTGGCGCGGTCAACGTCCCGTTAACCATTGGCCAGACCCGCGAGTTGGCGCCCGGAACTACGATGTGAGGAGCAGCCATCAGTGATCAAGTGAGGTTCTAACCGTGTCTGTCACCAGTTCCGCACCCACCTCTGCAGGCGACGCGCAGCGTGGCGGGGTGCAGCATTCGGGCAGCACGCCGCGCACCGGGACCGCGCGGGTCAAGCGGGGCATGGCCGAGATGCTCAAGGGCGGCGTGATCATGGACGTGGTCACCGCCGAGCAGGCAAAGATCGCCGAAGACGCCGGCGCGGTCGCGGTGATGGCGCTGGAGCGGGTGCCTGCCGACATCCGCGCCCAGGGCGGCGTGGCCCGGATGAGCGACCCCGACATGATCGGGCAGATCATCGAGGCGGTGTCCATCCCGGTCATGGCCAAGTGCCGGATCGGCCACTTCGTCGAGGCCCAGGTGCTGCAGGCCATCGGCGTGGACTACATCGACGAGTCCGAGGTGCTCACACCGGCCGACGAGGCTCACCACGTGGACAAGTGGAAGTTCACGGTGCCGTTTGTCTGCGGGTCCACCAACCTGGGCGAGGCGCTGCGCCGGATCGCCGAGGGCGCGGCGATGATCAGGTCGAAGGGCGAGGCCGGCACCGGCAACGTCGTCGAGGCGACCAGGCACATGCGCCAGATGGGCGCGGAGATCCGCAGGCTGGCCGCGCTGTCGCCGGACGAGCTCTACTCGGCGGCCAAGGATCTGCAGGCGCCCTACGAGCTTGTGGCCGAGGTCGCGGCGGCGGCCAGGCTGCCCGTCGTGCTGTTTACCGCGGGCGGGATCGCCACCCCGGCGGACGCCGCGATGATGATGCAGCTCGGTGCCGAAGGGGTGTTCGTGGGGTCGGGCATCTTCAAGTCCGGCGACCCGGCCGCCCGGGCGGCCGCGATCGTCAAGGCCACCACGTTCTACGAGGACCCCGAGGTGATCGCCAAGGTGTCCCGCGGGCTGGGCGAGCCGATGGTGGGCATCAACCTGGACACGCTGCCGCCCGAGCAGCACTACGCCGGCCGCGGCTGGTGACGCAGCACCGCGATCCGGCTCCGCCTGGCGCTCGCGCTTGGCCGCTCGTCGGCGTGCTCGCGCTGCAAGGTGACGTCGCCGAGCACCTGCGCGCGCTGGCCGCCGCGGGTGCCGCGGCGGTGCAGGTCCGCAGGCCAGAGCAGCTCGACGAGGTCGACGGCCTGATCATCCCGGGCGGCGAGTCCACCACGATCTGGAAGCTGGCCGTGGCGTTCGACCTGATGGAGCCGGTGCGCAAGCGGATCGAGGCCGGCCTGCCCGCGTTCGGCTGCTGTGCCGGGATGATCATGCTGGCGGACCGGCTGGTCGACGGGATCGACGGCCAGGAGACGTTCGGCGGAATCGATATGGTGGTGCGGAGGAACGCATTCGGCCGTCAGGTTCACTCGTTCGAAAGTGACATCGAGTTGCAGGGAATGGCCGGCCCCCCGCTGCGCGCTGTATTCATCAGGGCGCCGTGGGTAGAGCAGACCGGCCCGGACGTCGAGGTACTCGGCGCCGACGCGAGCACGAGTAGGATCGTCGCGGTCCGCCAGGGGGCACTGCTGGCTACGGCGTTCCATCCTGAGCTGACGCCGGACCTGCGGCTGCACAAGCTCTTTGTCGACATTGTGAAGGAACAAGCATGAGCGGCCACTCCAAGTGGGCAACCACCAAGCACAAGAAGGCCGTCGTCGATGCCAGGCGCGGGAAGCTGTTCGCCAAGCTGATCAAGAACATCGAGGTGGCCGCGCGCACCGGCGGCGGCGACCCGGCGGGCAACCCGACGCTGTTCGACGCGATCCAGAAGGCCAAAAAGAACTCGGTCCCTAACGAGAACATCGACCGGGCCGTCCGCCGCGGCGGGGGCCTGGAGGGCGGCGGCGCAGCCTACGAGGCGGTCACCTACGAGGGGTATGCCCCCGGCGGGGTCGCCGTCCTGGTGCAGTGCCTGACCGACAACAAGAACCGCGCCGCCTCGGACGTGCGCACGGCGCTGACCCGCAACGGCGGGTCGATGGCCGACCCGGGCTCGGTGTCCTATCTGTTCCACCGCAAGGGCGTGGTCATCGCCGGCAAGGGGGGCAGCAACGACGGACTGACCGAGGACGACGTGCTCGCGGCCGTGCTCGACTCGGGCGCGGAAGAGGTCAATGATCTCGGCGATTCGCTCGAGGTGATCAGCGAAGCCGGCGACCTGGTGGCGGTCAGGTCCTCGCTGCAGCAGGCCGGGATCGACTACGACTCGGCCGAGGTGGCCTTCCTGCCGACCATGGAGGTCCCCCTCGACGAAGAGCAGGCCCGGCGGGTGTTCCGGCTGATCGAAGCCATCGAGGATTCAGACGACGTGCAGGACGTCTACGCGAACTATTCGGTCTCCGACGACGTGATGGCCAAGCTCGGCTGAGGTGATGCAGGGCCCCCGAGCTCAGGCCGGCGTGACGATCCGCGCGCTGCAGCCTGATGACGGCTCCGAAGCGCTGTTTGACCTGCGGGTCCGTGCGTTCGGCCTGGTAGCGCCTGGCGCACGCGACCACTGGCTGGCCGAGCAGGAGCCGGCCATCCGGGACGGCAGGTTCCTGGGTGCCTTCGCCGGGCGTCGGCTCGTGGCCGTCGCCCGGTTCCACGACATGACGCAGTGGTGGAACGGGCGCGCCGTGCCGATGGCCGGGGTGGCGGCCGTCATGGTCGCGCCCGAGGAGCGGGGCCGCGGGGTGGGCCGGGCGCTGGTGACAACGCTGCTCGAGGTGATCGCGGCCCGCGGCTACCCGCTGTCGGTGCTGTTCCCCTCCACGCTGCCGATCTACCGCTCGCTGGGCTGGGAGATCGCCGGCACCTCACACGAGGCGGTCATCGCGGCGCACGCGCTGCGCTCGCTGGCGCCGGCCGACGAAGCGGTGCCAGCCGGGCCGGAACCCGAGCCCTTGGGCGAGGTGCGGCGGGCCGGGCCGCAGGACGCCGCCCAGGCCGCCGAGGTGCTCGGCCGGGTCCACGGCGGCGCTCGTGACTGCGGCCCGAACGTGCGCGACGAGCAGTCGCTGCGGCTCGCGTTGGGCAGCGAATCACGGTTCGGGTACCTGGCCGGAGACGGCCTGCTCCTCTATACCTGGCGGGAGGGCCACGACGAGGTCTTCGTGCACCTCGCCGTGGCCGCGTCCGCGCCGACGACCCGCGCGCTCTGGGGCATCGTGGGCTCGCACTGCTGGATCGCCGAAAGGGTCCGCGCCCGGGTCGGCCCGGCCGACCCGGTGTGGTGGCTGGCGCGCGAGCCCGTGGCCGACGCCGTGGATCACGACGACTGGATGCTGCGCGTGGTGGATCCGGCCGCCGCCGTCGCGGCCCGCGGCTTCCCGCCGGCCGCCGAGTTCGCCGTGCGGCTGCATGTCGCCGACGCCGCCCGGCCGGCGAACTCCGGGTTGTGGTGGCTGGAGGTCGGCGAGGGCCGCGGCTCGCTGGTCCGCAAGGACGAGGCGGCAGCCCACGGGAGCGGGATACTGACCCTCGGCGCGCGCGGGCTGGCCGCCCTGTACGCCGGGGCTCCGGTCTCGGCCCTGCGCCGCGCCGGCCTAGCGGCTGGAGGCGACGCGACGGCCGACGCGCTACTCGACGGCGCCTTCGCCGCCACCCCCTTCATGCTCGACCGCTTCTAGGCCGCCCCGGGCCCATCACGCCGGGACAGCGCGCGGGGCGAACGGGGGCGACACGCCGCCCAGGTTCGCTGTCCGGCTCGCCGTCGGCCGATAGCCTGGCAGCCGAACACATGTTCGTGGACAATCCGCGCGAGGCGGGCGGCGCGGTGCTGTGCGATCGGACGGGTGACTATGTCGCGTGCCGGGTGGCGGTGATGCGCGGGCAGCGCGTGATGCGCGTGCTCGGGGTCGACCCCGGGCTGACCAGGTGCGGGCTTGGCGTGGTGGACGGCAAGCCCGGGTCCGCGCTGGCCCTGGTCGAGGGGGGAGTGGTGCGCACCGACGCCGCCGGCGGCATCGGGCCGCGGCTGCTCGCCCTCGAGCAGGAGATCGAGCGCTGGCTGCGCGACTACCGTCCCGACGCGGTGGCGGTCGAGCGCGTGTTCAGCCAGCACAACGTGCGCACCGTGATGGGAACGGCCCAGGCCGGCGCGGTGGCCATCGTGGCCGCGGCGCGGCGCGGCCTGCCGGTGGCCACGTACACGCCCAGCGAGGTCAAGGCCGCGGTGACCGGGAGCGGGCGGGCGGACAAGGCCCAGATGACCGTGATGGTGACCCGGCTGCTGCGGATGGCCGATCCGCCGCGGCCCGCGGATGCGGCTGATGCGCTGGGCCTGGCCATCTGTCATATCTGGCGCGGTGGCGCGCGCCTGCGGATCGCGGCCGCACTGGCCCAGCCGCCGCCGGCTTCGCACGGGCCGGGTGGGACGGCCCTCGCGCCCGGAGGTGCCCGGTGATCGCGCATCTGGACGGCACGGTCAGCGCGCTCGCCCCGGACGGCGCCGTGATCGACGTCGGCGGCGTCGGGCTCTTGGTGCAGTGCACGCCCGGCACGCTGGCCGGGCTCCGGCTGGGCACCCGGGCCAAGGTCGCCACCTCGCTGACCGTGCGGGAGGACGCGCTCACCTTGTACGGCTTTGCCACCGAGGACGAGCGGAACGTCTTCGAGCTGCTGCAAACCGCGAGCGGTGTCGGCCCGCGGCTCGCGCTGGCCATGCTGGCCGTGCACGAGCCCGACGCGCTGCGCCTCGCGGTCGCGAGCGAGGACCTGACGGCGCTCACGCGGGTACCTGGGATCGGAAAGAAGGGAGCGCAGCGGATAGTGCTCGAGCTCAGAGACAGGCTGGGCGCGGCGGGGGAGGCCAGCGGCACGATGCCCGGGTCGGCATCCACGGTGGCCGCCTCACCCTGGCGAGATCAGGTCCGGGCCGGCCTGATGAACCTGGGCTGGGCGGCTCGTGACGCCGAGCAGGCGATCACGGCGGTCGAGCCCGAGCTCGCGGCCGGCGACGAGCCGGTGGACGCGGCCACCGCCCTGCGCGCCGCGCTGCGACGGCTGAGCACGCCATGACCGGGTCAGAGCCGGCGGGCCCGGCGCGCGGCGCGGAGCAGGACGAGCGCGTCGTTTCCGCTCTCGCGGACGCGGACGAGCGGGCGATGGAAACCGCGCTGCGGCCTAAGCGGCTGTCGGAGTTCATCGGCCAGGCCCGGGTACGCGAGCAGCTGTCGCTGGTGCTAGAGAGCGCGTTGCGCCGCGGTCGTCCCCCCGATCACGTGCTGCTGTGCGGGCCGCCCGGCCTCGGCAAGACCACGATCGCCATGATCATCGCCGCCGAGCTCGGCGCGCCGCTGCGGATCACCAGCGGCCCGGCCATCGAGCGCGCCGGCGACCTGGCCGCCGTGCTGTCCACGCTCAGCGAGGGCGAGGTGATCTTCATCGATGAGATCCACCGGCTGGCCCGGCCGGCCGAGGAGATGCTCTATCTCGCGATGGAGGACTTCCGGGTGGACGTGGTGGTCGGCAAGGGGCCCGGTGCGACCGCGATCCCTCTGGACATCGCCCCGTTCACGCTGGCCGGGGCCACGACCAGGGCCGGGCTGCTGCCGGCCCCGCTGCGCGACCGGTTCGGTTTCACCGCTCACCTTGACTTCTACGACGCCGCCGAGCTTGAGGTCATCGTGCGCAGGTCGGCGGAGCTGCTGGGCGCGAAGCTGCGCGACGACGGGGCAGCCGAGATCGCGGGCCGCTCGCGCGGCACTCCGCGGATCGCCAACCGGTTGCTGCGCCGGGTCCGGGACTACGCGGAGGTTCGGGCGGACGGCGTCATCAGCAGGGACATCGCTCGTGCCGCCCTCGAGCTCTACGAGGTCGACGAGGAGGGCCTGGACCGGCTGGACCGCAGCGTGCTGGATGCCTTGATCAGGCGATTCAGCGGCGGCCCGGTCGGGCTTTCCACCCTGGCCGTGGCCGTGGGCGAGGAGACCGAGACCGTCGAAGTTGTGGCCGAGCCGTTCCTGGTCCGGTCCGGGCTGCTGGCCAGGACGCCGCGCGGGCGGGTGGCCACCCCGGCGGCCTGGGAGCATCTTGGCCTCACCCCGCCCGAGTCGCCGGGCCCGGCGACCCTGTTCGACTGATACGCCCGTCGCTGAGCGTGTACTTTCGCTGGACGACGGCTGGAGGTTAGCTGCGAGGGAGCTGAATTGGGTAGCGGGCAGGTCACGATCGGTCCCCGGACACCGTAGCCTGTTGGTGCGTGGTCCATGCACCGCTAAACTTCGGCAGTTGGCCGGTCACCGTCGCGAGCGGCGGTACGGGCCCGGCTGGCGTCGCGTGTTCTGCCCGGTGCCAGGCCACACGCAGCTATACAACGGAAGGATGCCCCGATGGTGGGGAACATGGTTCTCGCCGCGTCGACCGCGGCGTCAAAGAGTAGCTCGGGATCGCTCAACATCCTGCTCATCATCGTGGTTCTCTTCGGTGTTCTCTATTTCGTGATGATCAGGCCGCAGCGCAATCGGCAGCGCAAGGCTCAGCAGCAGGCGAACGCGGTGGCGCCCGGCACGCGGGTGCGCACGACGGCCGGAATGTACGCCACCGTGGTCGATGTGGACGGCGATGACGTGATCCTCGAGGTCGCGCCGGGAGTGGAGGTCCGTTACGTCAAGCGGGCCATCATGCAGGTGCTCCCCGGTGAGGAGCCGGCCGCCGAGGCGGGTTATGCCGCCGATGACGACGAGAGCGGCGCCCACGTCGATGCCCCGCCCGCGGACGCCGAGGCCGAGGATCACGAGGCCGCCGATCACGAGGCCGTCGACGAGGAGACCTCCGAGCACGAGGCCGCCGGCGACGAGAGTGCTGATCACGACGGGGACGAGCCGCCGGCGCGCGCCGCCGGTGACGACAGCCCCAACGGCAGTCCCACGGCCGCCGCGGATGAGCGGCGAGCGCAGGGCAGCGTCTAGCCGCGGCGTCGCCGCCACCCTCAGCCGCAAGGCGAAACTGACCCGGTCGAGCTAAGGACAGAGGAGAAGTGGCCCCACCAAGGAAACCGGTCTCCCGGCCGGGACGGGCGCTTGCGGGACTGGTCGTGCTCATCATCGTGATGCTGCTCGCGATCGTCGGCAAGGACGTGGTCAGTCCGGGTAACTGGCGGCATGATTTCAAGGTCCAGCTCGGGCTGGACCTGGCCGGCGGTACCTCGGTGACCGAGGAAGCGCAGACGATCAGCGGGAAGGCGCCGTCGGCGTCGGACATGGCGCAGGCCCGGGCGATCATGATCGCGCGGGTGAACGGGGCCGGTTTCAGCGGCGCGCAGGTTCAGCAGCAGGGCAGCAACAACATGGTGGTCACGGTGCCCGGCGCGAACACCCAGAAGGTGGTCCGCCTGGTCGGCACCACCGCGCAGCTGTTGTTCCGTCAGGTGCTGCTGGTGGGGAACAGCAACTCGACCGCTTCGCCCTCGACCACCCCGCCGACCTCGCCTAACCCCTCTTCCAGCAGCACACCCGGGGCCAGCTCCTCGCCGAGCGCCAAGGCCAGTTCGTCCCCGAGCACCAAGGCCAGCTCCTCGCCCAAGGCCGCCGGGGCACCCGGCCCGGCCGCGCAGTCCGGCGGGCACGGCCTGGCCAGCGGCTCGCGGCTGCTCGCCGCGAGCAAGCCTAAGCCGGGCAAGAGCGGCAAGCCCGCGGCGAACAGCACCCCGAGCCCCTCGACCTCCCCCTCGCCGGCGCCCAGCACGCCCGCGGCCAGCCAGCCGGTGGGCGACCCGAGCCTGATCAACGCGGCCACGCTCAAGATCTTCAACAAGCTCAACTGCGCCAACAAGAACTGGCGGCAGCAGATCGGCTACACGACCAGCTTCTACGACAACCCGAACAATCAGATCGTCACGTGCAACTTCAACCCCAACATCGGGTTCGGGTCCGGTACCAAGATCGTGCTCGACAAGGCCAAGGTGCTGGGCAAGGACGTCACCGGCGCGCAGGCGGGCACGGCGAGCTCGCAGTCGTCGCTCAGCAGCAAGTGGCAGGTCAACGTCTCGCTGAACCGCCAGGGAACCGCGGCCTTCGGCGCGCTCACCTCCCAGCTCGTCAGCAAGTACTACCGGGGCGCAACAACCAGTTCGCCTCTCGATGACGTCGCGATCGTGCTGGACGGCCAGATCGTCTCGGCCCCCCAGATCCAGCAGGCCATCCCGGGCGGTAACGCGCAGATCACCTACTTCCCGCAGGCCGAGGCGCAGAACCTGGCCAACCAGCTGAACTACGGCGCGCTGCCGGTCACGTTCAAGCAGCAGAACATCGAATCGGTCTCGCCGGAGCTGGGCCGCAACCAGCTCACCGCCGGCCTGATCGCGGCCGCGATCGGCCTCGGCCTGGTGGTGATCTACTCGTTCCTCTACTACCGCGGCCTGGGCCTGGTGTCGGTGTCCAGCCTGATCGTCGCGGGGATCCTCGCCTTCTTGTCGGTGGTCCTGCTGAGCAAGTACTCGTCATCCGGGTTCTCGCTGTCGCTGTCCGGCATCGCCGGCTTGATCGTGGCGATCGGCATCACCGCGGACTCGTTCGTCGTGTACTTCGAACGACTCCGCGACGAGGTCCGGGACGGCAAGTCGCTGCGCCCGGCGGTGGAGAGCGGGTGGAAACGGGCCCGGCGCACCATCCTGGTCTCGGACACGGTGTCGTTCCTGGCCGCGCTGCTGCTGTGGTACTTCTCGATCAGCGACGTCAAGGGGTTCGCGTTCACCCTGGGGCTGACCACGATCATCGACGTCGTGGTGGTCTTCTTGTTCACCAAGCCGATGGTGACGATCCTGGCCAGGACGAAGTTCTTCAGCAGCGGGCACCCGCTGTCCGGGCTCGATCCGGCCCGGCTCGGCGCCCGGACGCCCTGGCGGTCGGGAGTGCCGAGAACCGCAGCCCGCCGCGCGAAGGAGTCATGATGGCGAGCCTGGGCCAACTCGGCGGGCGGCTCTACCGCGGCGAGGTGTCGATCAACTTCGTCGGCCGCCAGCGCACCTGGTACACGATCTCCGGGCTGATCCTGCTGATCGCCATCGTGGCCCTGTCCACCAGGTGGCTGAACTTCAGCGTCGACTTCAAGGGCGGGTCGGTGCTGCAGTTCAGCGCACCCGGGGCCACCCTCACCCAGCTGCACAACGCGGTGGCCAACTCGCCCGCGGGCACCCAGGCGATCGTCCAGCACGTCGGCAGCGGCAGCGGCTGGCAGATCCAGAGCGGCAAGCTGGACTTCGCCCAGCTCCAGCAGGTGGAGCGCGCGATACTCAACAGCGGCGTCAAGGTCCACGGAGGCATCGGCGGCTTCAGCCCCAGCTTCGTCAGCGGCACCTGGGGAAGCGAGATCACGGGCAAGGCGCTGAAGGCACTGATCGTCTTCCTCGTCGTGATCGTGATCTATCTGTCGATCGCGTTCGAGTGGAAGATGGCCACCGCCGCGTTCGTGGCGCTGGTACACGACATCGTGATCACGGTCGGGGTGTACTCGCTGTTCGGCTTCACGGTCAGCCCGGCGTCGGTGATCGGGCTGCTGACGATCCTGGGTTACTCGCTCTACGACACGGTCGTGGTCTTCGACAAGGTCCGGGAGAATACCGCCGGACTGCTCGGCTCCGGCCGGAGCACCTACAGCCAGGCGGCCAACCTCGCGCTGAACCAGACCCTGATCAGGTCCATCAACACCTCGATCATCGCGCTGCTGCCAGTGGGCGCGATCCTGTTCATCGGCAGCGCGGTGCTCGGCCCCGGCGAGCTGCAAGACCTCGCCCTCGTGCTGTTCGTGGGGATGCTCTCGGGCACCTACTCGTCGCTCTGCATCGCCACCCCGGTGCTCGCCGACCTCAAGGAGCGCGAGCCCCAGTACAAGGCCCTGGCGAAGCGGGTGGCGCTGCGCGAGGCTGGCGGACGTTCGGCCAGGCGTCAGGCCGCGAAGGCCGAGAAGGCCATGGCGGGCGGGGCCAGCGGCACCGCCGGGCGCCCGGCGGGTGCGGCCGGAGCCGCGGCCGGCCTGGCGGGTGCTGGCGCCGGTTCGGCGCGTGCGGGCGCAGCAGATCCGCCGGATACCTCGCCGGCTGACCAGGATTCCGGTCCGGGCATCGACGATGAGGGAACCGGCTACGCCGACGAGCCCGAAGACACGGCGCCGGCCGACGACCAGGAAGCCGCCGCGTCCGCCACGGACAAGGTGCCGGCCGGGCAGGGGACGTCACGCACAACTCCCGGGCCCCGAAACGTCCGCCCCGGACCCCGGCAGCAGCCGAGGCGTACCACCGCCGCCGGGCGGCGTCCGAGCGGGAAAAAGAAGAAGAGGTAGACCGGTGGCCGCCGACCGGGACCGATCCAACGGCGAACCTCAGGTCCCGGGCACCGACGACGAAGCTCTCGCGCAACTGATCAAGAACGGCCTCCGTGATGTCCCCGACTATCCCCGGGCGGGCATCCTGTTCAAGGACATCACCCCGCTGCTGGGCGATGCGACGACACTGCGGCTGGTCGTGGACGCGCTGGGCACCGGATTCGGCCCGATCGACAAGGTCACCGGGATCGAGGCCCGGGGATTCATCCTGGCCGCCCCGGTGGCCTGCCAGCTTGGCGCCGGGTTTGTCCCGGTCCGCAAGCAGGGCAAGCTCCCGGCGGCGACTTATGCGGAGAGCTACGAGCTGGAATACGGGACCGCCACGATCGAGGTGCACACGGACGCGTTCACGCCGGGGGAGCGGGTGCTCATCGTCGATGACGTGCTAGCCACCGGCGGTACCGCCCGGGCCGCCGCCGCTCTGGTGCGGCGGGCCGGCGCCGAGGTGGCCGGAATCTCGGTCCTGCTCGAGCTGACAGCCCTGAACGGTCGGCCCAAGCTGGCCGGCCTGGATCTGCGCGCGCTGTTCGCGGCCTGACCAGCGCAACGACAGGCGCCCGGCTCCGGGCGGCGGTACCGGAATACGCGCCCGCCCCTGCGGCGTTAGGCTCCCGCGTAACGCCCTTAGTAACTGGCTGGGAACAACCGGCCACGTGCGGAAACGTCCGCCGATAGACTAGGGGTCTGGCGGGACATAAGGAGCAGAGTGGCGGGCGAGGTAGCGATCACAGGTACCGGCGCCGCCCAGGACGGAGCAGTACAGGACGGGAAGAACGACACCCCGGCCACTGCAGACCGGAGCAGGGCGGCCCGGCCTAAGTCTGCGCGCGAGCGCGGTCAGCGGGCTGGCTCCGGTAAGGCCGCCAGCGATCAGCCCGGCGCCGGCGAGCCCGCCGCTGAGAGTACGGCAGGAGAGTCCGCTGGCGAGGACGCGCCGGGCGAGCCCGCCGGCCAGGGCACGGCCCCGCGGACCGGAGCCAATCCGGCGACGCCCCGCCCGCAAGCCCGGACCCGCAGCCCCGGGACGGCCAGGCGATCAGGCAGGTCTCTGGCGCCGCGCAGCGCCGCGGCGGCGCTGTCCGCCGCCCCCGCTCAGGCGGGTGCCGCGTCCGCAGCGGCGGTGCGGCGCCGCCTGGCCAGGCTGGGAGCGCAGCGCGGCGGGGGCGTGAACCCCGTTCTCGAGCCGCTGATCAAGACCATCCGGGCCACGCACCCGAAGGCTGACGTCCGGCTCATCGAGCGGGCCTACGAAGTCGCGGCCTACTACCACCGCACCCAGCAGCGCAAGAGCGGCGACCCGTACATCACCCACCCGCTGGCCGTGGCGACGATCCTGGCCGAGCTGGGCATGAATCACGAGACGCTGTGCGCCGCCCTGCTGCACGACACCATCGAGGACACCCCCTATACGCTGGCCGAGCTGCGCAAGGAGTTCGGCGAGGACATCGCCGCCCTCGTCGACGGCGTGACCAAGCTCGACAAGGTGAAGTACGGGGAATCCGCCGAGGCGGAGACGGTCCGCAAGATGGTGGTCGCGATGTCCCGGGACATCCGGGTCCTGGTGATCAAGCTGGCCGACCGGCTGCACAACATGCGGACCCTGCGCTACCTGCCCCGCGACAAGCAAGAGCGTAAGGCCCGCGAGGTACTGGAGATCTTCGCCCCGCTGGCTCACCGGCTCGGCATGAACACGATAAAGTGGGAGCTCGAGGACCTCGCCTTCGCCACGCTGTACCCGAAGCGGCACGACGAGATCGCGCGGCTGGTCTCCGAGCGGGCCCCCGGCCGCGACTTCTTCCTGCAGGAAGTGATCAAAGACGTCTCCAGCGATCTGCGCCAGGTCAAGATCAAGGGCAGTGTGACCGGGCGCCCCAAGCACTACTACTCGATCTACCAGAAGATGATTGCCCGCAATGTCGGCTTCGACGAGATCTACGACCTGGTCGGCATCCGGGTGCTGGTCGATTCGGTGCGGGACTGTTACGCGGCGCTCGGCACCATCCACGCCCGGTGGAGCCCGGTTCCCGGGCGGTTCAAGGACTACATCGCGCTGCCCAAGTTCAACATGTACCAGTCACTGCACACCACGGTGATCGGTCCCGAGGGCAAGCCGGTCGAGCTGCAGATCCGTACCTGGGGGATGCACCGGCGGGCCGAGTACGGCGTCGCGGCGCACTGGAAGTACAAGGAAGAGACCATTCCCGGCGGCTCGTCGGGCCGCGGCGGGGATGCCGCCGAGGACATGGCCTGGCTCCGCCAGCTCGTGGACTGGCAGAAGGAGACCGCCGACCCGGCGGAGTTCCTCGAGTCGCTCCGGTTCGAGCTCGGCGCGGCCGAGGTCTACGTGTTCACCCCGCGCGGCGAGGTGATCGCTCTGCCGAAGGGCGCCACTCCAGTCGACTTTGCTTACGCGATTCACACCGAGGTCGGCCACCGGACCATCGGGGCCCGGGTGAACGGGCGGCTGGTCGCCCTGGAGAGCACGCTCGACAACGGCGACACCGTGGAGATCTTCACCTCCAAGGCGCACGACGCCGGGCCGAGCCGCGACTGGCTGAAATTCGTCAAGAGCCCCCGCGCCCGGAACAAGATCCGGCACTGGTTCTCCAAGGAGCGCCGGGAAGCCGCCATCGAGGCGGGCAAGAGCGCGATCGCCCGGGCCATGCGCAAGCAGGGACTGCCGCTGCAGCGGCTCGCCACCGGGGAGGCGCTGCTCACGGTGGCCCGCGACCTGCACTATGCCGACTTGTCGGCGTTGTACGCGGCGGTCGGCGAGAGTCACGTGAGCGCTCAGTCGGTGGTCACCAAGCTGGTCAGGTCGGCCGGCGGACTGGCCGGCGCCCAGGAGGACCTGGCCGAGGCGACGCTGCCCACCCGGGCCCCCCGGCCGCAGCCGACCGGCAGCTCCGGCGTCGTGGTCGAAGGCGCGTCTGATATCTGGGCCCGGCTCTCCCGGTGCTGCACGCCGGTGCCCGGCGACGAGATCACCGGGTTCGTGACCCGCGGGCACGGGGTGTCGGTGCACCGCGCCGACTGCGAGAACCTGCTGCACCTGAGCAGCTCGCAGCCCGAGCGGCTGGTCGCCGTGCACTGGTCGCCCACGGAGGAGTCGGTCTTCCTGGTCGCCATCCAGGTGGAGGCGCTCGACCGCACCCGGCTGCTGTCCGACGTGACCCGCGCGCTGTCCGACCAGCACGTGAACATCCTGTCCGCCTCGGTGACCACGAGCCGGGACCGGGTGGCGGTCAGCAGGTTCACTTTCGAGATGGCCGACCCCAAGCACCTCGACGACGTGCTGCGCGCCGTCCGGGCCATCGACGGGGTCTTCGACGTCTACCGGGTCACGAACTAGTCCGCGGCCCGATCCGCGGCCGGACCGGCCGGACCGGCCGGAAGCAGCGGAAACAGCCGGGCGACCGCGGCCACCGGGCGGGTCCCAGCGCGGCCTGGGCCCTCGCGTCGCCGGTACCGGTCCAGCACGGCCCTGATTTCCCCGGCCGCCTCGGCCAGCTCCGCCGCGGTCAGGTGCAGCACCATGCTGAACGCTTCGTCATGCCGCCACTGCGGCGGCATCCCGGGCTGGCCGGCCAGCCACCGGCGGTAGCCCTCATCCTCCAGGGCCCGGGCCAGCACGCCGAAGCCGTCATCTCCCGGCGGCTCGGCTCCACCCGTGGCCAGCCGCCAGGGCCGCACCCGGCCCCGGCCGTGGTCGGCCTCCTCCAGGTAGCCGTACCTGGCCAGCTGGCGCAGGTGAAAGGAGCACAGCCCAGAACTGTGCCCGAGCTGCCGTGCCGCCTCGGTCGAGGTCAGCGTCCCGCGCTCGCGCACCAGGTCAAGCAGCGCCGCCCGGACCGGGTGGGCCAGGACGGTGTCGCCGGGCGAGGTCTGCGCACTCACTTTGCAAAGTATAGACTTTGCAAACTAGAATTACTACCGAACGCACAGGAGATAAGAACCCGCCCGCGCGGGCGAGTCAGGAGCCACGACGATGGCCATCCGGCCGATCCGGCTGTTCGGCGACCCGGTGCTGCGCACCCCGGCCGAGCCCGTCACCGACTTCGACCGGCAGCTGCGGAACCTGATCAAGGACTTGATGCAGACCCTGGACGATGCGGGAGGGACCGGCCTGGCCGCACCGCAGATTGGCGTGGGCCAGCGGGTGTTCGTGTACGACGTGGACGGGGTCCGCGGTCACCTGGTCAACCCCGGCCTGGGTTTCCCCGATGACGAAGAGCAGGAGGACCTGGAAGGGTGCCTGTCCTTCCCGGGCCTCTACTTCGACGTCAAGCGGCGCGCGAACACGGTGGCGCGCGGTTTTACCGGCCACGGGGACCCGGTGCAGGTGGTGGGCACCGCGACGCTCGCGCGGTGCCTGCAGCACGAGTCAGACCACCTGGACGGCGTGCTGTTCATCGACCGGATGGATCCAGCCACGCGGAAGGAAGCCATGAAGGCGATCAGGGAGGCCGAGTGGCAGGGCCAGCCGCGGCCGCCGGTCAAGCTCAGTCCGCACCCCCTGTCAGGGAAGCCCCGCTAGCCCCGGGGACCGCGCCAGACGGGCAGTCGCGCTCGGCGGACAGCCGCGGCTCGCCGGGCAGCCGAGCTCGCCGAGAACCTCGCCCGCTGGGCGGCCGCGCTCGGCGGGCGGCCGCGCTCGCCGGGCGGCCGGGCTAGCTGGAGAACTCGGCCAGAGTGCGCTCGGCCTCTGCGAGCCAGGCCCGCCGGGCGGACAGCGCGTCGGCCGCCTGCTGTTCTGCCTTGGCGTCGCCGCTCGCCTGCGCCTGGGCTAGCTGCTTCTCGAGCTGGTCGATGGCGGCTCTGATCTGGGCCACGGTTCCCTGTGCCCGGGCCAGAGCCTCCGGATTGGACCGTCGCCACTGCGTGTCTTCGGCCTGGCGCAGCGCGTCTTCCACCCGGCGCAGGCCGGATTCCAGCCGTTCCCGCGCGTCGCGCGGCACCGGGCCGGCCTTCTCCCACCTCTCCTGGATGGACCGCATCGCGGTGCGGGCGGCGCGCAGGTCGGTGGCCGGCAGCAACGCCTCGGCCTCGGCCAGCAGCTGGGTCTTGACCGCGGCGTGCTCGCGGAGCTCGGCCTCCTTCGCCGAGTACACGGCCGTACGCGCCTGGAAGAACTGGTCCTGAGCGGCCTTGAACCGGCCCCACAGGGCTTCCTCGTCGGCCCGGCCCGCCCGGCCGGCTTCCTTCCAGGACCGCATCAGATCCCGGAACGCGCTCGCCGTGGGTCCCCAGTCGGTCGAGGAAGCGAGCTCCTCGGCCTGGCCGCAGAGCTTCTCCTTGCGGACCTTGGCGGACTCCCGTTCCCCCTCGAGCCCCGCGAAGTACGCCTTGCGCCGCTTCGTGAATGCGTTACGGGCGGCAGAAAAGCGCTTCCACAACGCCGTCTCGACCGCCCGGTCGCCGTGCGGCGCGGCCTTCCATTCCTCGAGCAGCTGGCGCATCCGCTCGCCGCTGATTTTCCAATGCGTCGCCTCGGTCACGATCCGCTCGGCCTCGGCGACGATCCGCTCCTTGATCTCCCTGGCATCGGCCCTCGCCTGCTCCCGGGCGGCCCGGGCCTCTTCGCGCCGATGATCGACCTGCTCGCTGAGCACCTGCAGGCGCGCCTGCAGCCCGTCCAAGTCGCCCACCGCCCGGGCGTCCTTCACGCTGACCTGCAGTCGCTCGATGGTCGACTGCGCCTGGGCGGGGGACAGGTCGGTGGTCGCGATCCGCTGTTCGATGAGGGTGACCTCGGTTTCCAGCGCCGCGAACTTGCGCTGGAAGAAGGCCAGGGCCTCGTCCGGGCTGCCCGCCTGCCATGAGCCGATCTCTCGCTCGCCCTCGGCGGTGCGCACGAAAACCGTGCCGTCCTCGTCTACCCGGCCCCACGGATCACTGGCGGTGCTCACCCGCGACCTCCTGCCCCGCTGGCTGCTGCCGGACGGCCGGCTATCCGGCCTGGTTCCCGGACCTGCACTCAGTAACTGCTGATCTTGACTCGCTCGATTGTGACCTTCTTCAAAGGCTTTCCTCCGCCGGCCGGATTGCTGTTGTCGTTGCCAGCTTCGGCTACTTTCCTGACGATATCCAGACCCTTGACGACGACGCCAAACGGCGTGTAATTGGGCTGCAGCCCGCCCTCCCCGGCATACACGATGAAGAACTGGCTGCCGTTGGTGCCCGGCCCGGCGTTGGCCATGGCCAGGGTGCCAGACGGGTACTTCGCTCCCGCGGTGTTCTCGTTGGCGAACTTGTACCCGGGGCCGCCGCTGCCGGTCCCGGTGGGGTCGCCGCACTGCAGCACGTAGATGCCGCTGTTCACCAGCCGGGGACAGGGGGTGTTGTTGAAGTACCCCTTCTTGGCCAGGAACACGAACGAGTTGACGGTGCAGGGCGCCCGGCTATTCAGCAGGTCGACGACCACGGTGCCCTGATTGGTCACGATCGTTGCCTGGCTCTTGGCCGAGGAGTCGGGCTTGGCCGGCGGCTTGCCGACATTCCGCGCCGCCGGCGGGTTCGGCGCATAGGTGCAGTGCGTCGTGGGCGCCGTCTTCGGGGCACCCTTGGGCACCGTGGCCAGCGGGATTGCCGGCGGAAGTGTCCCCTTCGACGGGGAAGGGGAAGAGGACGGGGACGCGCTGGTCGCGGGCTTGGACGTGGCGGCCGCCGAAGGTTTGGACGAGCCCACCCCGAACAAGAAGTAGGCTCCGACCGCGATGGCCACCACGGCGACCGCGGAGCCCGCGATCGCGGTTCGCTGCCGGATCTTGTGATGACGCTCCACGCGGCGCTGCTGCTGACGCTCGAACCGCTCGCGAGCCAGCTTGCGCTGGCGTTCCTTGCTGCCCGACACCCGTGCTGCCTTCCTGCTCGGTGTCCTGTTCATTCTGCGCGATCGATGAAACTTCGCGAATCGTACCTGGGCCATGACGGTTGCGCCGCGTTCGTTACCTGTTCGTTGACGTCCTCCCCGCCCTGACCGGCGGGATTCCTGCCGTGTCGCTCACGCGGCACCTGGGTGGGTTCCTGTTTCGTCGGCAACCGCAAGGGCGGACCCTTGTCTGACGTCGCCTCCGCAGGCGTTTAGCCTCTCCCTGCGTCCCAGGGCGAGTACGTTCTTCGCGGCGTTTAGGTCCCGGTCGTGAACGACACCGCATGCGGTGCACGTCCACCGGCGGACCTTGAGTGGCTTCGGCCCGTCTTTCACGCCGCAGGCTGAGCACGACTGGGAGGTCGGCTCGAACCGGCCGGTCCGGACGAACACCCGCCCGTACCTGGCCGCCTGCCACCGGGAAGCGCTGCGCGTCGGCTGCGGGGTCAGTTTCGACCACGAACGACGCGAAATACCGGCCCGCTGCGTCCTTGATCACGGTCACGGACGACGGGGCAGACGGCAGGCTCCTGGACCAACGGATCTCGACGTCACCGACCTTTGGCAACCGCAGCCGCCCGTTGGGTAGTACCTTGAACCGGGCATTCGCGGTGAACCGCACAGGCTGACGATTGTCCTTGCGGGACCGGAAACGCGGTGGTCCCACTTGGGGACCCTTGCGCTTTCCGCGGACGGAAGCAAAGAAATTCCGGTACGCGGCATTCAAGTCGGCGAGCGCCTGTTGCAGTGCCACTGACGACACCTCGGTAAGCCAGGCCCGCTCCGGCGTGGCCTTCGCTGCGGTCAGCCGCGCCGACATCACGGCGTCGCTGATGTACGGCAGCCCGGCCGCGCAGGCCTCCTGCCGAGCACGGAGCGCGTCATTGAACACCACCCGCGCGCACCCGAATACCCTGGCCAGCGCGTGCATCTGCCCGGGCGACGGATACAGTCGGTACCGGTACCTGAGTTGCACGTATCAAGCATGGTCGGTCCCGCTGACAATCGGCACCGACAGTTACTGCGCCAGCGGCCCTCTCACGCGCGCCGTCACCTCCAGCATGAATCACGGGCGCTACCCCGCTTCCGGGTAGCCTGGCAGCGTAACGGCCGGGCGCGAGAGGCGCGCGGCGCCATCACTGCCGCGCTGCGCCTGCCGCGGCTAACCCGCGCGGGCTCCGGCGGGCGCTCCACCAGAGAGGACGGCCGTGTTCGTCGCCGGGTTCCCCGCAGGTGCGTTCGGGACAAACTGCTTTGTGGTCTCGCCTGGTGGGGGTGAGGAATGCGTCATCATCGACCCGGGCCAGGACGCCGAGGCGGGAATCGGGGACATCCTGGCCCGGCACCGGCTGCGCCCCGTTGCGGTGCTGCTCACGCACGGGCACATCGACCACATCTGGTCTGTCGTGCCGGTCTGCGGCGCGAGGAACATCCCGGCCTACATTCACCCGGCGGACCGGGCGCTGCTCAGCGACCCGGCCCGCGGCTTCCCGGCCGGCGTGGCCGAGCAGCTGCTCGGCGGCCTGACGTTCACCGAGCCCGATGACATCGCCGAGCTCGCCGACGGGGCCACGCTGTCGCTGGCCGGCCTGGAGTTCATCGTGGACCACGCGCCCGGACACACGCCGGGCTCGGTCACGTTCCGGCTGCCTGCCATCGGCCCGGCCGGGCCCGGGGCGGCCGGCGGGGACCCGGCGGCCGCCGCCGGGGCTGACGGCGAGCCGGTCCTGTTCTCCGGCGACCTGCTGTTCGCGGGCTCGATCGGCCGCACCGACCTGCCCGGCGGGGACTACCCGGCGATCCTGGACAGCCTGGCCCGGGTGTGCCTGCCGCTGCCGGACGAGACCGTGGTGCTATCCGGGCACGGGCCGGCGACTACGATCGGCGCCGAACGCGCATCCAATCCGTTCCTGGCACCGCTGGCCGAGCGCCCTGCCCGGGGCGACACGGCGGCCGAGAAGGGCTGAGTTCGCATGATCCGAACCCGCGAAGCCGGGGGACTGCGCGCGTCGGACGCCGGCCAGCAGGTCACGCTGGCCGGCTGGGTGGCGCGCCGCCGCGACCACGGCGGGGTGGTCTTCATCGACCTGCGGGACGCGAGTGGGGTGGCCCAGGTCGTGCTGAGGGAGGAAGACCTGGCGCACGATCTGCGGGCCGAGTACTGCGTGCGGGTGGACGGCCAGGTGCGGCGCAGGCCCGCGGGCAACGAGAACCCCGAGTTGCCCACCGGCGACATCGAGGTCAGTGCCAGCGACGTGGAGGTGCTCAGTGAGAGCGCGCCGCTGCCGTTCCCGATTGAGGGCGCCGCGGACCTGAACGAGGACGTGCGGCTGCGCTACCGCTACCTGGACATCAGGCGCGCCGAGATGGCCGAGGCGCTCCGGATCCGGTCCCGGGCGGCGTACCTGACCTCCGAGGTGATGCGCGCGGCCGGCTTCGTCCAGGTGGAGACGCCGGACCTGACCAAGTCCACGCCGGAGGGGGCGCGGGACTTCCTGGTCCCGGCGCGGCTGCGGCCGGGACACTGGTACGCGCTGCCGCAGTCGCCCCAGCTGTTCAAGCAACTGCTCATGGTGGGCGGGATCGAGCGCTACTACCAGCTCGCGCGGTGCTTCAGGGACGAGGACTTCCGGGCCGACCGGCAGCCGGAGTTCACCCAGATCGACATCGAGATGAGCTTCGTCAGCCGGGAAGACGTGATCGAGCTCGCTGAGGAACTGGTCGGACGGCTGTGGGCGGAGATCGCCGGCTACCAGGTGCCGAGGCCGATCCCGCAGCTGACCTACGCCGAGGCGATGCGGCGGTTCGGGTCGGACAAGCCGGACCTGCGGTTCGGCTGCGAGCTGGTCGACCTGACCGAGTTCTTCGCCGAGACCGGCTTCGGGGTGTTCCAGGCTCCGTACGTGGGAGCGGTCGTGATGCCCGGAGGGGCCGGCCAGAGCCGACGCGAACTTGACGGCTGGCAGGACTGGGCCCGCTCGCGCGGCGCGCGGGGCCTGGCCTACGTGCTCATCGACGCCGAGGGCATGGTCTCGTCGTCCGGCCCGGTCGCCCGGCACCTGTCCGAGGCCGAGCGATCCGGGCTGCCGTCGGCGACGGGCGCGGCCGCGGGGGACTGCGTGTTCTTCGCCGCGGGCCCCCCCGAGGCCGCCCGGTCGCTGCTGGGCGCGGCCAGGCTGGAGATCGCCCGCCGCTGCGACCTGATCGACCGGTCGGCGTGGGCGTTCACCTGGGTGGTGGACGCGCCCATGTTCGAGGATGACGGCAGCGGCGGCTGGACGGCCGTGCACCACCCGTTCACCGCGCCACTGCCCGAGTGGGCGGACAAGTTCGCCGACTCCCCGGAGAGCGCGCTGGCCGACGCGTACGACATCGTGTGCAACGGCAACGAGATCGGCGGCGGGTCGATCCGGATCTACCGGGCTGATATGCAGCGCAAGGTGTTCGACGTGATCGGGCTGTCGGCCGAGGAGGCGGCGGCGCAGTTCGGCTTCTTGCTGGAAGCGTTCAAGTACGGACCGCCGCCGCACGGCGGCATCGCGTTCGGCTGGGACCGGGTGGTAGCCCTGCTGGCCGGCAAGGACACCATCCGCGACGTGATCGCGTTCCCCAAGGCCGCCTCTGGCCTGGACCCGCTCACCGGCGCCCCCACGCCCATCACCCCCGCCCAGCGCCGCGAGGCAGGCATCGACGTCATCCCCGGCCAAGACGCTGCCCCCGCCCCGCCCGGGTGACGCCGCCCGCGCCCCGCCCGGGTGACGCCGCCTGCCCGCACCCGTCAACGCGGAGCATTGGGACTGCCATAGCGCTACCAACGCTCCGCGTCCACGACTACAGCCAGCCGGACACCACAGAGCAGTCCGCCGAGCACAGCTTGGGCCGTCCGACCCAGCCGCGCCGCACCAGCACCCGCGCCAGCTCGCCCGCCGTGCGGCACGGGTACGCGGTCACGTCGGACCAGCCGTACCGCAGCGTCACGCCACCATCCGCCGCCGCGGCGTTGTCCCTCCTGATGTCCCGCCAGCGTGCATCGTCGCGATGGGCTAGTCGCCCATCGAGCTCGACCATCACCCGGCATCGCGGGTAGAAGGCATCCCGGTACTCGGTGCGCCGGCCGCGGATCACGCGCACCTGGCGGCAGGCCCGGGGCAGGCAGTGCGCCCGCTCCACATCCCGGAAGTAGCGGAACTCCAGCACGCTGTGCAGACCGCCATCCGGATCAGCCAGCACGCGAGCGAGCAGCTCGCGCCAGCGCAGCCTGCCCCGCGCCGCCATGGCCGCCCGGAGTTTGTCCTCCGTGGTGAGCCTGCGCCCGCAGGCCCGGGTCACCCAGCCGAGCGCATCGTCGAACGTGTCGGCCTGCGCCGCCAGGTCCAGCACGGTGTGCTCGATCCGGGTCCTCGGCGGCCGCAGGCTCGGATGCCTGACCTGTTCGGCGCGGCTGGAGGTGTGGATCACCAGCCCGGGGACGGGCCGGATCCGTCGTCCGGCCGGCACGGTGAGGTGCACCGCCCCCCAGGGCCGGTCGATGAGATGAGCCAACTCCGCCGCGCTCTGATGGCTAAGCATGGCGCCCCGGCCGCTCCGAAGCACCGCCGCCCACAGCGCAGCCTCTCGGCCGGCCGGTCCGCTGGACAGCATGTACACGCCGCGGTACGGCTGCTGCCAGCGCTCGCTGTCCAGCTGCCAGGCGAGCGCAGCCTTGGTCAGCCCGGCCGCCACCGCCTGCTGGGTGGTGACCACTCCGGCTTGCGCGCGAGCCAGCTCACGCAATGACTCGGGAATCTCGGTAGCCATGGGGCCAGCCTCGCCAATCACGCCGACGATCAAGGCCCCCGGCGCCAGCCCGCTGTGGATAAGTGCGGCTCGCGCACACTTGCGCGGAAACCCTGGCGTTAATGCGGAACATTAGGTATGCCGGGGCAGCTCTACTGCTCCGTCCTGACAGATCAGGCCGTCCAGGGGTGACGGTTCGGCACGGTAATGTCGGGACGTGACCAGGCCACAAGGCGGGCCGCAGCAGTCGAGCAGCCTGTTTGACGCCGCCGCGGAAGAGGCCGAGCGGGCCGCGGCGCCGCTGGCCGTCCGGATGCGCCCGCGCACCTTGGGCGAGGTGGTCGGCCAGCACCACCTCACCGCGGAAGGCGCCCCGCTGCGCAAGCTCGCCGACCATGACGCGCCGATGTCACTGCTGTTCTGGGGGCCGCCGGGCACCGGCAAGACGACGCTCGCGCACGTGATCAGCCTGACCACCAGCCGTGACTTCGTCGAACTGTCCGCGGTGATCGCCGGGGTCAAGGACGTGCGGGCCGCCATCGACACGGCCCGCCGCAGGCTCGGCCTGACCGGCCAGCAGACGCTGCTGTTCATCGATGAGGTGCACCGGTTCAACAAGGCGCAGCAGGATGCGCTGCTCCCGGCGGTGGAGAACCGGTGGGTGTCGTTCATCGGAGCCACCACGGAGAACCCGTTCTTCTCCGTGGTCGGGCCGCTGCTGTCCCGGTCGCTTTTGCTCACTCTCGAGCCGCTCAGCGACGAGGACATAGTCACCGTGGTCGAGCGGGCGCTGACCGACGAGCGCGGCCTGGCCGGCACGGTGGTGCTGCGTGACGAAGCCCGCGAGCACCTGGTCCGGCTGGCCGGCGGCGACGCGCGGCGGGCTCTGACCTACCTGGAGGCGGCGGCGCTCGGCCTGCCCAGGGGCGGCGTCATCGACGTCGAAACGGTGGAACGCGCGGTGGACCGGGCCGCGGTCCGCTACGACCGGGACGGCGACCAGCATTACGACGTGATCAGCGCGTTCATCAAGAGCATCCGGGGCAGCGACGCCGACGCCGCGCTGCACTACCTGGCCAGGATGATCGAGGCCGGGGAGGACCCGAGGTTTATCGCCCGGCGGCTGATCGTGCACGCGAGCGAGGACATCGGGCTGGCCGATCCGTCCGCCCTGCAGGCGGCGGTGGCGGCCGCGCAGGCGGTCGAGTTCGTCGGGCTGCCGGAGGCCAGGATCAACCTGGCCCAGGCGGTGATCCACCTCTCCCTCGCGCCCAAGTCCAACGCGGTCATCAAGGCGATCGGCGCGGCCGACGCCGACGTGAAGGCGGGCCTGGCCGGGCCGGTGCCCGCGCACCTGCGAGACGCGCACTACCCGGGCGCGGGGAAGATCGGCCACGGGCACGGGTATGAGTACCCGCACGATTACGAGGGCGGCATCATCGGGCAGGACTACGCGCCCGAGGCCATTGCCGGGCGCCGCTACTACGAGCCCAGCCAGCATGGCGCGGAAGCCCGCTACGCCGAACGCGCCGAGCGAATCCGGGCGATCCTCGGCCAGCCCGGCAAGTCCGGCGAGTCCGGCCAGCCCGCCCAGTCCGGCCAGCGCGCCGAGTCCGGCGAGTCCGGCCAGCCCGCCCAGTCCGGCCAGCGCGCCGAGTCCGGCCACCCCGGCCACCTCAGCCGGCCCGACGAACCCGGCCAGTCCGGCCGGCCCGCTGCGTCCCCTCATCAGGACCGATCCTGACCGGGAAGCGGCGCGCGCCGGCCGCGGATTGACCACCCACCGAAGCCCGGCCCTTCCCGACCCGGCGCCTGACTACCCCCGGTACGCGGTAAGGTCGGGCGCGTGAAGGAGCACGCGCGATGAACACCGCACAGCTGGCTGCGCTGATAGCCGCCGTGTTCTTCGCCGCGGGCGTGTGCGTGGCGGCGTACGCGCTCATCAAGCTCGCCCGGCTGCTTTCCGAGGCCAGCCGGGTGCTGAGCGGCTCCCGCGAGCAGACCGATCTGCTCGTCCGGCAGGCCCAGGCCGCGATCGACCGTACGAACGAGCAGCTGGACCGGACGGACGCGATCACAGCGAACATGAACGAGGTGTCGGCCAACGTGGCCGAGCTGACCGAGCACGTGTCGACGCTGGCCGGCCTGGGCCGTGCGCTCGCCGCCGGGCCGGTGGGCAAGGTCGCCGCGGTGACCTACGGCGTCCGGCACGCGGTGGGCATGCGGCGCGACGGCGGCGTCACCGGGGTGCCCGCCGCTCCGGCCGTTTCTGTCCCTGGGCCGGGTGACGGCGCAGCAGGCACGCCCGCGCTCCGGCCGGGAGCAGCCCAGATAACCGGACGGCAGGTGCGGTGATGCGCAGGCTGCTGTGGCTGACGGTCGGGGCCGGGCTGGGGATCTCCGGCTACCGGCGGGCGAGCCGTATCGTCGGCGAGTTCACCGGGGCCAAGTCCGCAGCCCGCCGGCGCCAGCGGACAGAAGTTCTGGCCCGGTTCGCTCGTGACGTCCGGGAAGGCATGGACCTGTACGCGGAGCAACAGCGGCTCAATATCGAGCGGCGTCGAGCTCCGGCGCCCCCTGCCCTCGGATCTCACCAGGTGACCGCGACAAGCGGGGTAGGCGAGGCACGCGCTGGCTACCAGGGCCACCCGGCCGCCCGCAACGGCTCTCCCGCACCGCGCGCGCGCCACTAGAACCCACGACCTGAAGGACGGCCGCTGATATGGAGTCGGCAGAGATTGCACGCCGTTTCCTGACCTATTTCGAGCACCGAGGGCACACCGTCGTGCCCTCGGCCAGCCTGGTGTCGGAGGATCCGACGCTGCTGTTCGTGGTGGCCGGCATGGTGCCGTTCCTGCCCTACCTGCTCGGCCAGCGCAGACCGCCGTACAACCGCGCGGCCAGCTTGCAGAAGTGCCTGCGCACCGTCGACATCGAGCGGGTCGGGACGAACGCCAGGACCGGCACGTTCTTCCAGATGCTCGGCAGCTGGTCGTTCGGCGACTACTTCAAGGACGACGCGATCACCTGGGCCTGGGACCTGCTGACCAGGTCCGAGCACGACGGCGGGTTCGGCTTTCCGGAGAACCGGCTCTGGGCCACGGTCTACACCGACGACGACGAGGCGTACGGCATCTGGCGGGACAAGGTGGGCCTGCCCGAGAGCCGGATCCAGCGGATGGGCAAAGAGGACAACTACTGGGACATGGGCGTGCCGGGCCCGTGCGGGCCCGACTCGGAGATCTGGTACGACCGCGGTCCCGACTACGGGCGCGAGGGCGGTCCGGCGGTGGACGAGGAGCGCTACCTGGAGATCTGGAACCTCGTCTTCATGCAGTACGAGCGCGGTCCGGGACAGGGCTTCGACTACGAGATCACCGGGGACCTGCCGGCCAAGAACATCGACACCGGCATGGGCCTGGAGCGGATGGCCGCGATCCTGCAGGGCGTGGACAACATCTTCGAGATCGACACCACCTGGAAGGTGCTGGACCGGGCGGCCGAGCTGACCCAGCAGAAGTACGGCCAGGACCGCAGGTCCGACGTGGCGCTGCGGGTGGTGGCCGACCACGTGGACAGCGCGGTGATGCTGGTCGCCGACGGGGTGCTCCCGGCGAACGAGGGCCGCGGCTACGTGCTGCGCCGCCTGCTGCGCCGCAGCATCCGCAACCTGCGGCTGCTGGCCGGCGGTCAGCGCGGCAGCACCGAGCAGAGCTTCCTGCGCGAGCTGACGACGACGGCCATCGAGGCGTACGGCCCGCAGTACCCGAACCTGCTCAGGGACGCTGCCAACATTCAGACGGTGATCGATGCCGAGGAGGCGACCTTCCTCGGCACACTGCGCACCGGCAGCGCGATCTTTGACGCCGCGGTGGAGGAGGTCAAGCGGCGCGGCTCCACCGAGCTCGCCGGCGAGCAGGCGTTCCAGCTGCACGACACCTATGGCTTCCCGATCGACCTCACGCTGGAGATGGCGGCCGAGCAGGGGCTGAAGGTGGATGAGGATGGCTTCCGGCGGCTGATGACCGAACAGCGCGAGCGGGCCAGGAAGGACGCCGCCGAGAAGAAGACGGGCAACGCCGACGTTTCCGTGTTCGCCGCGCTGCTCGAGCAGTCGGGCCCCGTCGACTTCACCGGGTACGACCAGATCACGGGCGAGGGGAAGGTGACCGGCCTGCTGGTGAACGGGATCCCCGTGCCGGCGGCGGGAACGGGCACCGAGGTCGGCATCGTGCTCGACCGGACTCCGTTCTACGCCGAGGGCGGCGGCCAGCTGGCCGACGCCGGCGTGATCCGGGCGGCGGGCGCCGACGGCACCGACGCCCTGGCGGAGGTCTACGACGTGCAGTCGCCGCTGCCGGGTCTGATCGTGCACCACAGCCGGGTCCGCTCCGGGGAGATCGTCACGGGCTCGCCGGCCTACGCGGAGATCGATACCGAGCGGCGGCGGGCGATCTCCCGGTCGCACACCGCGACGCACCTGCTGCACCGCGCCTTCCGCGGAGCGCTCGGCGAGTCGGCCGCGCAGGCGGGCTCGGAGAACTCGCCCGGTCGGCTGCGGTTCGACTTCACCGCGACCGGCGCGGTGCCGGTTTCCGTGCTCAGGGATGTCGAGAACGAGGTCAACCAGGTACTGATCACGGATCTGGATGTCCGGGCGTTCCACACCACGATCGAGGACGCGCGGGCGATGGGCGCGCTGGCGCTGTTCGGCGAGAAGTACGGCGACGACGTCCGGGTGGTGGAGGTCGGTGAGTACTCGCGTGAGCTGTGCGGCGGCACGCACGTGGCCAGGTCCGGTCAGCTAGGCCTGATCAAGGTGCTCGGCGAGTCGTCCATCGGGTCCGGCGTGCGGCGGGTCGAGGGACTGGTCGGCATGGATGCGTTCCGGTTCCTGGCCACCGAGAGCCTGCTGGTCAGCCAGCTGAGCGAGCAGCTGAAGGCGCGCCCCGAGGAGCTGCCCGAGCGCGTCTCCGGCCTGGTGACCAGGCTCCGGGACGCGCAGCGCGAGCTGGGGCAGCTGCGCAGTTCCCAGCTGCTGGCTTCCGGGCCGGATCTGGTCCGCGGCGCGGAGGATGTCGGCGGGGTGAGCCTGGTCGCTCAGCGGCTGCCCGACGGCACCCTGGCCGACGGGATCCGCAAGCTCGCTCTCGACGTCCGCGGGCGGCTCCCGGCCGGCCAGCCCGCGGTGGTCGCGCTCGCCGCGGTCCCTGAGGACCGCCCGGTGGTCGTGGTCGCGGTCAACGAGGCCGGGCGGGACAAGGGCCTGGCCGCGGGCCGGCTGGCCGGGATCGCGGCCAAGGCGCTCGGCGGTGGCGGCGGCGGTAAGGACGATGTCGCCCAGGGCGGCGGCGCACCTCTTGGTCAGACCGGGCCGCAGGCGGTCGACGGCGCTTTCGACGCCGTTCGTGCCGCTGTGAGGGACGCCGCCGAAGGCTTTGGCGTACGGTGAGATCGTGCCGTTGTCCAGAGGCTGCCTGGATGAAACCCTCACACCGCAGGCCGTCCGCTTGCCGGTGAGGAAGGGGGTCCGGCTCGCCGTCGACCTGGGCTCGGCGCGGATCGGCGTGGCCCGCAGCGACCCCGACGGCTGGCTGGCCAGCCCGCTGACCACCGTCACCCGCGGCCGGGGCGACATGGCCAGGCTGGCTGAGCTGGCCGAGACGAACGGCGCGATCGAGATCATCGTCGGGCTGCCCACGACGCTGTCCGGCCAGCAGGGCAAGGCGGCGCTCGACGCCCGGGCCTTCGCCCGCGGCCTGGCCCGCAGGCTGGCCCCGGTTCCGGTCCGGCTCCTGGATGAGCGCTTCACCACGGTGACGGCGCACGACGCGCTGCGGACCGCGGGCCGAGACTCCCGAGCCCGGAGAATCATCGTGGATCAGGCCGCGGCCGCGGTTCTGCTGCAGTCAGCGCTCGATGCGGAACGTTCTACGGGCCGGCCGGCCGGCGAGCCCGTCCGGCTGGCCACCGGAGCCCACGAGTGAGCGGCCGCCGCCGGGCGGGGGACGAGTTCGACGACGATCGTGCCTGGCCGGACGGCCGGCCGCCCCGCGGCTACCGGCGGCCGCGGGATGCCGGGGTCGCGGATCGTACGCCGCCTCCGTGGCAGGCCGTGCCGGACTATGGCCCCGGTCCGGACTATGGTCCCGGTCCGGGCGATTACGGGCCCGGATCGCACGATTATGGCTCGGGTCCGCGCGAGTACGACCCTGGTCCGGGCGACCCGCCGGCTGGCTCGCGGCGCGGCAGGCATTCGGCTCCGTCGGGTCCGCCGAGCATGCCCGGCGGCCCTTACTCCCGTCCGGCTTACCGGGAACAGGACGTTCCGCCGCCCGCGGATCCGCGCGAGAGGTACGACGATCCGCCCGCTCGTTATCCCGTCCGCGGCGGCGGGTACCAGGCGAGCTCGTCCAGCTACCCGGGTGAGGCCGGCCGTCGTCCCGGGCCGGGCGACGGGTACCCTCCGCCGGGCGGCGGGTACCCGCCGCCCGGCGACCTGCACTCTTCGCCCGGTGACGGCTACGCTCGTCCGGGCGGCCCGTACCGGGTGCCGGATGACCGGTACCAGGAACCTGGTGACCGGTACCACGAGTCCCGCGACCCGTACTACCGGGCCGCCGACGGGTACCCGGAGAGCGGGAGCGGGCCGGCCGGCCCCGCCTACCGGGAACGTGGCGACCAGCCTTCGGGTGGCCGGGACCGCGCCGATGAGTTCGGCGGTGCCTACCCACCGCCGCGCGGTCAGCGCTCCGATCCTGACGGCTATCCCGCGGCCCGCGGCCCGCGGCCGGGGCCGGACGACGGCTACCCCCCGGCCCGGCCGCCGGGACCTGCCGCTGGGCGTCCTGGCCGCCGGGACGAGTACCCGGCGGCCAGGGACGGGTACCGGAGGCCGGGGGAGGACTACGACGCCCCCGGCGGCCACGGCGCCGCGGACGACACCAGGGTCGGGGACGACCGCCCGGCCCGTGGTGGCTATGGTGACCGGGGCTACCCCGCGACCCAGGACGGTCGCGACGGCCAGGATGACTACGACTTCTGGAACGACTCCGGGCTCCAGGACGCCCCCCGGGGCCGGGACGACCGCGGCGGTGCGCGCGGTCGCGACGGCTGGAGGTCCGGCGACGACGCCGGTGACCGGCCGGCCCGGCCCAAGCGCCGCCGCGGCCGCTTCGCCGGCCTGCTCGCGGTGCTCGGGATACTCGCCATCATCGTTCCGCTCGCCATCGGCGGGTTCTACGCCTACCGGGCCATCTCCGCGCACTTCTTCCCGGCGGACTATTCCGGCGCCGGCACCGGCAATGTCACCGTTCAGATCCGGCCCGGAGACACCGCCACCACGGTGGGGGACCGGCTGTACGCCCTGGGCGTGGTGGCCAGCGCCCGCGCGTTCGTGAACGCCGCCGAGCACAGCCAGAAGGGCAACGCGCTACAGCCCGGCTTCTACCGGATGCACAAGCACATGAAAGCCACGCTGGCCTTCAATCTGCTGCTCAAGCCCTCGTCGCGGATTCAGGTCAAGGTGACCATCCCGGAAGGCCTGCGCGAGTCGCAGATCATTGCCGCGCTCGGCCAAGGCTCCGGCATCCCGTCCAGCGAGTACAAGCAGGCGCTACGCAACACCGCCGCGCTCGGCCTGCCGTCCTACGCGCACGGCAATCCCGAGGGTTACCTGTTCCCCGCGACCTATGACATCCAGCCGGGCATGAGCGCCACGGACGTGCTCAAGGCCATGGTGAAGGCCTTTGACCAGGAGGCGGCTAACGTCAACCTGCGCCAGGCGGCCGCGCGGGGACACCTCACCCCGGCCGAGGCCGTCGTGGTCGCCAGCCTGGCGCAGGCCGAAGGAGGGAAGGTCTCCGACTTCCCCAAGATCGCCCGGGTGATCTACAACCGGCTGGCCGCCGGGATGAAGCTCCAGTTGGACAGTACGGTGCTGTACGCGCTGCACCGGTACGGGATCCTCGCGACTTTCCAGCAGCTGAACGTCAAGTCGCCGTACAACACCTATAAGTACAAGGGGCTGCCGCCGGGGCCGATCGACAGCCCGGGAGCCGCGGCCATCCACGCCGCGCTGCACCCGGCCACGGGCAACTGGCTGTACTTCGTCACGGTGAACCCGAAGACCAAGCAGACCGTGTTCACCTCCAGCCCGGCGGAGTTCAACCGGCTCAGGCAGGAGCTGCAGCACAACCTGGGGCAGGGAGGCTGACCATGGCGGCCAGGAAGGCCGCCGTGCTCGGCTCGCCCATCGCGCACTCACTGTCGCCCGTACTGCACCGCGCCGCCTACGCCAAGCTCGGCCTCGACGACTGGTCCTACCAGGCCATCGAGTGTGACGAGGCGGCCCTGCCGGGGCGGCTGGCGGGCTGCGGGCCGCAATGGGCCGGGCTGTCGCTCACGATGCCACTCAAGCGCGCCGTGCTGCCGCTGCTCGATCGCGCTGACCCGGTGGCGGCCGCCACCGGCGGCGCGAACACCGTGGTCTTCAGTGGTGCGGCCAGGCTCGGGTACAACACCGACGTGACCGGCCTGGTCACCGCCCTGGCCGAGGCCGGCCTGGACCGGGCCCCGGCTGGCGCGCTGGTCCTGGGCGGCGGTGCCACCGCCTGCTCGGCGCTGGCCGCGCTGGCCGAGCTCGGCCTGCGGCAGGCCGCGGTGGCCGTCCGGGATCCGGCCCGCGCGGCCGGCCTGCTGGCGGCGGCGTCGAGGCTGCGGATGAACGTCGAGCTGTGCCCGTTCGGAACGCAAACCGGGGCCGATCTGCTCATCTCCACCGTCCCGGCCGGGGCCGCCGACTTTTATGCCGAACGGCTCCGCGGGATCACTCACCCGCCCCGGTTCGTCGTTGACGTGGTGTACCACCCGTGGCCGACGCCGCTGGCCACGGCGGCCAGCCGGGCGGGCTCGGTCGCGGTGAGCGGTTTCGAGCTGTTGCTGTACCAGGCGGCGCGGCAGGTCGAGCTGATGACCGGGCGGACCCCGCCGGTGCAGGCCATGCGGGACGCCGGGCTGGCCGAGCTCGCCCGCCGGGCCGGATAATTAACTTGACATCAAATAATTTGACATCTAAGTAACTCGCTGGCATCCTGGCCGGGTGAGCGAGCAGCAGCAGGCCGCCGGGGCGTCGCAGGCCGCCGCGCGCCGGCCGGACCACGGTGGCTGGGCCTGGGGCGATGAGGGCGCGACGATCCCGCCGGACGCGCCGCTGTACGCGCTGCTGGCCGTGGCCGTCCGGTCGATGGGCGCGTTCTGGTCGCAGGCGGCCCAGGGCACCGGGCTGAGTCCCGCAGGCCTGGGCGTGCTGCGGGTGCTGGTCGCGCGGGACGGGCTGAAGTCGAGCGAGGTCGCCGCCCGCGGCTGGTCCACCCCGGCCACGGTGACGTCGGTGGTGGACACGCTGGTCCGCGATGGGTACGTGCAACGCCGCCGGGACGACGAGGACCGGCGGGTGGTCAGGCTGTTCGTGACCGACGCCGGGCGGCGCAAGTGCGATGAGGCGCTGACGGTGGTCGCGCCGCGGATGAGTAGCTGCCTGGCCTTCGTGGACCCGGCCGACGAGCCGGTCATCAGGAAGTTCCTGTCCGACGCGATCATCCGGTTCGGAGAGCTCATGCGAGAGGAGCGCCAGTGACGCAGCCCGCCACGCAGACCGGCAAGCAGGCGCCGCGGAAGCAAGCCGGGGACGGGCCACCGGAGCGGCCGGCCATCCGCACCGCGGACTTGCGCAAGACGTACAAGACGTCCCGCGGCGACGTGCCGGCGGTCCGCGGCATCGACCTGGCCGTGGGGACCGGCGAGTTCTTCGGCCTGCTCGGGCCGAACGGGGCCGGCAAGTCCACCACGATCGGCATGCTCACCACGTTGGTGGTGCCGACCGGCGGGCGGGCCTGGGTGGCCGGCATCGACGTGGTCGCCGACCCGGTCGGGGTCAAGCGCCGGATCGGTGTGGTGACCCAGAACAACACGCTGGACATGCAGCTGACCGTGGCCGAGAACCTGGAGTTTCGTAGCAGGTTCTTCGGGCTCGGGCTGCGCGAAGCCGCCCGCCGGGCCGAGCAGCTGCTCGCCGCGTTCGGGCTCGAGGACCGGCGCAAGGCGATCGCCACCGACCTGTCCGGCGGCCAGGCCAAGCGGCTGCTGATCGCCCGGGCCCTGGTGCACAAGCCCGACGTGCTGTTCCTGGATGAGCCCACGGCCGGCCTGGACCCGCAGACCAGGGTGAACCTGTGGGACATGCTGCGGGCCCTGCATGACGAGGGGCAGACCATCTTGCTGACCACGCACTACATGGAGGAGGCCGAGGCGCTGTGCGACCGGGTCGCCGTGGTTGATCACGGCGAGGTACTGGCGTCCGGCACGATCGACGAGCTGAAGGATGGGGCCGGCGCCGACACGGTCATCACCGTCAGGTACGAGGGCGCGGTGCCCGACGGGCTCGCGCTGCGGCCCGGCCTTAACGCCCGGCCGGGGATCAGCAAGGTAGAGACCGAGGGCGATCAGGTGCGCGTGTTCACCCGGCAGCCCGACGGCGTGCTCGGCGAGCTGGTCACCGCGGGCGCCTCGGCCGGGCTGACGGTGCGTGACGCCGCGCAGCTCAAGCCCAGCCTGGAGACCGTGTTCCTGAACCTGACCGGACGGGAGTACCGCGAATGACCACCGCCACGGGCGACCGGCAGGCCGATGCCGACGCGCTGCTTTCCCGCGCGCTGGGCGCCCCGGGCGCCGCGGCCATCATCACCGACGCACCCGAGCCGCACCCCACGCTGATGAAGACGTTCGCGGCGATGATGGCGCGCGAGGGGCGGGTGCTGCGGCGCAACATGATCGGGACCTTCATGCGCACGGTCATGCAGCCGCTGCTGTTCGTCTTCGTGTTCACCTACGTGCTGCCGAAGATCGGCGCGGCCGGGATCTTCGGCGCCGGCGCGGCGGCCGGGACCACGTTCGCCACCGTCTTGCTGCCCGGCCTGATGGCCTCCATGCTGTTCACGCAGGGCATCATGGCCGTAACGTTCCCGCTGGTCATGGAGTTCTCGTGGCAGCGAACGATCGAGGACAGGGCGCTTGCCCCGGTGCCGATCCGGGTGCTGGCCATCCAGAAGATCATCGCGGGCGCGGTGCAGGCGTTCATCGGCGCGCTCATCGTCATCCCGATCGTACTGCTGGTGCACGCCCCGGGGCAGGCGCCGCAGGTGAACGTGACCAACTGGGCGCTGCTCGCCTTCATCCTGGCGGCCGGCTCGCTGCTGACCGCCTCGCTCGGGCTGCTGCTCGGAACGCTGATGGATCCGCGCAAGATGCAGATGCTGTTCGCGGCCATCCTGCTGCCGGCCACCATGCTGGGCTGCGTCTACTATCCCTGGTCGGCGCTGAGCAGCATCCGCTGGCTGCAGGTCGCCGTGCTGGTCAACCCGATGGTGTACATGTCCGAGGGGCTGCGGGCGGTGCTCACCCCGCAGACCGGGCACCTGGCGATGTGGGCGATCCTGCTGGTCCTGGTGGGCGGGACGGCGCTCCTCGGCTACCTGGGCACCAAGGCGTTCACCCGGCGCGTGCTCAACTAGGCGCAGGCACGGCCTACGGTGACGGCACAGTAGACTGGCGGGAATAGCACGGCAGGCTGAATTGCTGTTAGTGTTGTTCGCCGACTACCCGGTGCACACGTGCCGGGTACTGCAAGCGGAGGACCACCTCCCACCTAGCCGGTCTCACCGGGTCTCCCGACCCGCGATCGGCGGGTCAGGCTGGACGTCCCGACGTGATCGCCGCAGCGCGGCCTCGCGTCGTGGCGGCCGGCCCGGCGCGAGCCCGATGCCGTCGTGGCGTCGGAGTAGTGCCATGGGCCGTGGTTGCCCCGCATGCAGATGCCATGCGGGGCTTTTCTCGTGGCGGGCGGGTTCGCCGCCTACCGGGGGTTTCTTCGCAGGGTCGGGAACAACGCGCCGCCGGAGACTCCGGCGGGCGAGCAAGATTCATGGAGGTCACATCAGCGTCGAACCGCGTATCAACGAGCGCATACGCGTCCCTGAAGTCCGTCTTGTCGGCCCGAACGGTGAGCAGGTAGGCATCGTCTCCGTCAACGACGCGCTCCGGCTGGCCCAGGAGGCCGATCTCGACCTGGTCGAGGTCGCGCCGACCGCACGACCGCCGGTCGCCAAGCTGATGGACTACGGGAAGTTCAAGTACGAGTCCGCGCTCAAGGCCAGGGAATCGCGCAAGAACCAGGCGCAAACGGTCATCAAGGAGATCAAGCTCCGCCCGAAGATCGACCCGCACGACTACGGCACCAAGAAGGGCCACGTGGAGCGGTTCCTCAAGGCGGGAGACAAGGTCAAGGTGACGATCATGTTCAGGGGCCGCGAGCAGTCCCGGCCGGAGCTGGGGTTCCGGCTGCTGCAGCGGCTGGCCGGCGACGTCGAGGAGCTCGGCTTCGTCGAGTCGCAGCCCAAGCAGGACGGGCGAAACATGATCATGGTGATCGGGCCGCACCGCAAGAAGAGCGACGCCAAGGCGGAGCGCATCAGCGAGCGGACAGCTCAGGACAGCAGGCCGATGCCCAGGGTCCGCCGGCCCGCGGCCGCCCCGGCCCGCGGCGGCGACGCTGCGCAGCCCGCGGACCGGGTCGCTGCGCAGCCCGCGGACCGCGTCGCGGCGTCAGCGGAGCAGGACGCCTAGCGCCCGGGCTGGCCACCTAGCGCCGGAGCGCGGGGCAGTCGCCAAGGAGACTGCCCGGGCGTGAGCCCCTGGCCGGGCTGCGCCCGATGTAATCGTGCCTGAGGCACGCTGAAGGAAAGTCGTGCCGGACGGCACGCTCAGAATGGGAGACGACCGCGACCATGCCGAAGATGAAGACGCACAGCGGCGCCAACAAGCGGTTCCGGCTGACGGGCTCGGGAAAGGTGATGCGCCGCCGCGCCAACCGAGGTCATTTGCTTGAGCACAAGTCTTCCCGGCGGACCCGCCGGCTGGCGGGGGACATCCCGGTCGCACCCGCCGACCTGAAGAACATAAAGAAACTGCTGGGGAAGTAGCCCGGCCAGGCTAACGAGGAGTCACACTATGGCACGCGTGAAGCGGGCGCTGAACGCCCACAAGAAGCGCAGGGTCGTCCTCGAGCGGGCGAGCGGCTACCGCGGTCAGCGGTCACGTCTGTACCGCAAGGCCAAGGAGCAGATGCTCCACTCGATGGCCTACTCCTACACCGGTCGCAAGGACCGCAAGGGCGCGTTCCGGCGGCTGTGGATACAGCGGATCAACGCGGCCGCCCGGGTCAACGGGATGACCTACAACCGGTTCGTGCAAGGGCTCAAGGCCGCTGGTATCGAGGTGGACCGGCGCATGCTGGCCGAGCTCGCAGTGGCCGATGCCGCCGCGTTCGCGGCCCTGGTCGAGGTGGCGAAGAAGGCGCTGCCCGACACGACCGGCCAGCCGGATCGGGCGCAGGCCGCCTGAGGAAGCCTCGGCGGAAGCTGACGCGGACATGCCTGTCGCGGTCGGCCCGCACCAGGCCGGGATCCGTTCGCCCCGGGTGCGGGCGGCGCGCCAGCTGGGGAAACGGGCTCTGCGGCAGCGTGCCCGCTCCTTCCTGGTCGAAGGCCCGCAGTCGGTGGCCGAGGCGCTCGCTTACCAGGCCCGGCTCACCGAGCTGTTCGTCACCGCCGAGGGCAGCACCCGGCACGCCGGGCTGGCCGACCAGGCCCGCCGCCAGGGAGCAGAGGTGCACCTGGTCAGCGGCGAGGTGATGGCGAGCCTGGCGCAGACCATCACCCCGCAGGGCGTGCTCGGCGTCTGCGCGTTCGTTGACGTCCCGCTGACCGAGTTGACCGCAGCGCGGCCGGGACTGGCGGTCGTGCTCGCATACGTGCGGGACCCGGGCAACGCGGGCACCGTGCTTCGTACGGCGGACGGCGCGGGCGCCGACGGTGTCGTGTTCTCCACTGCCTCGGTGGACCCGTACAACGGCAAGTGCGTCCGGGCCACCGCGGGCAGCCTCTTCCACCTGCCCGTTGTGGCCGGGGTGAGCCCGGCCGAGGCCGCAGCCTCACTGCGCACGGCCGGGCTGCGCATCCTGGCCGCCGATGGTCGCGGCCGGCGCTCCCTCGACGAGCTTGCCGATGCGGGCGAGCTGTCCGGCCCGACCGCGTGGCTGTTCGGCAACGAGGCGTGGGGCCTGCCCGATGACCTGCTGGCCCTCGCCGACGAGACCGTCGCGGTCCCGATCTACGGCCGGGCGGAGAGCCTGAACCTGGCCGCGGCGGCCGCGGTGTGCCTGTACGGCTCGGCCCGGGCGCGGCGGCGCGGATGAGAGCGGGTTGTGGCGGAGGTACGGTGGCGCGGCCCGAAATCGCGACAAAACGAGAATCCCCTGGTAAGCAGGTCGAAGCAGAGGCCTGCGGATCGGACATTTCCTTACATATCAGGCTATAGCGGTAGATCTGCCCGAAATTAGGGACTCCCGCTGGGCCACTGCGACACGCTAGAGTCTGACCGCATTCCGTTACGCTCGTGCGGGGCGGACGGCAGCGGGTCGGCGCTCAGGCCGGATCCGCGGCACGCCAGGCCGGGCGGAGGGCAGACGGAACGGATGAGGTCATGACGGGCACGACGGGCCGGGTCGGCGGCTATCGTGCGGGCAGCTACCGCGCGGGCTGCGCTCCCGCGTGGGACCCGGCCAGCCGGGGCGAGGCCGTCGCCTGCCCGGACGACGCCGAGGATCTGTCCGGCCGGCCCGGCACCCCGGCCAGCCTGGTCATCGCGGACGACCTGCCGGACGGCCTGGTGATCGCTGACCAGGACGGCCGGGTCCAGGTCTTCAACGCCGCTGCTGCGCGGCTGACCGGGACGCCCGCCCGCGACGCGCTGGGCCGGAACGTCCACGACGTGCTTCCGCTGCGCGATGCCGAGGGCCGCAACTGCTGGGCTTGCGCCGACCCGTACCACGGGCTGAACACCAGGACCAGGCATCCCGAGGCGTCCCTGTACCTGCCGGACGGGACCGAGATCCTGACCACGATGGCCTATATCCGCGAGCGGCGGCGGGAGCCTACGGCACCGCGGCGGGTGCGCCGCCTGGTGATCAGCCTGCGGGGCGCGGAGCAGCGCGCCCGGCTCGAGCGAAGCCGCGCCGACCTGGTCTCGACTGTGGCACACGAGCTGCGTTCGCCGCTGACCAGCGTCAAGGGCTTCACTGCCACTCTGCTGGCCAAGTGGCACCGGTTCACCGACGACCAGAAGCGGGTCATGCTCGAGACCGTCAATGCGGACGCGGACCGGGTGACCAGGCTCATCACCGACCTGCTGGACGTGTCCCGGATCGAGTCCGGGCGCCTGGAGGTGCACCGCCAGCAGGTGGACATCCCCGCGCGGGCGCGGATGGTCATCGCCGGTCACGTCGCGGCCGGCGAGCATCCCGAGCGGTTCCGGCTGGAGGTCAGCGACGCGCTGCCTGAGACCTGGCTGGACCAGGACAAGCTCGATCAGATCATCGGCAACCTGGTGGAGAACGCGCTGCGGCACGGCGCTGGTACCGTAAGTGTCGTGGTGGAGCCGGCGGATGCCCGCGGCGGCCCGGGCAGCAGTGCCCAGACCGTCGCTGTTTCCGTGCGCGATCAGGGTGAGGGCGTGGCGCCCGAGCTCGCGCCCCGGGTCTTCCGTCAGTTCTGGCGGGCCAAGCGCCGCGGGGGAACCGGCCTCGGGCTGTTCATCGTGAAGGGCCTGGTCGAGGCGCATGGCGGTACGATCGCTGTGCTGAAGGCCCCCGAGGGCGGCGCGGAGTTTCGATTTACGATGCCCGCCGGGGCGCCCGACTTCGGCTGACGAAGCGGGGAGGTCCGGGGCTCGTTCCCCGGCCAGGGGACTTCGGCCCGGCGGGTTTGGCAGCAGCAAGCATCGCACGCATCCCGGGATGCCGGCGTCCGGCTACCTCGCGGCCGAGCCACGCCGGATGCGGTGCGGCGATCGGACGATGTCAGGCACGCGGGCAGGAGACCAGGAGATGTCTGCAGGCAGCAAGCAGTACGACCCGGTGGAGGCGGCCGTGCTTTCCGACGATGAGGTAGCGCGCGCCCGGGACGAGGCGCTGGCGGCCATCGCCGCCGCGGGGGACCTGGACGAGCTCAAGACCGCCCGGCTGGCCCACTTCGGGGACCGCGCGCCGCTGACCGTGGCCAGCGCCGAGATAGGCGCGCTGCCGCCCGCCGCCCGCGCCCAGGCCGGCAAGCGGGTGGGTGCCGCGCGGGCACGGGTGCGGCAGGCGATCGGCGAGCGCACGGCTGCGCTGGAGGCGGAACGGGACGAGCGGATTCTCACCGCGGAGACCGTCGATGTCACGCTGCCCACCCGCCGCCCGATGCGCGGCGCCCGGCACCCGGACACCCTGGTCGCCGAGCGGCTGTCCGACGTGTTCGTCGCGATGGGCTACGAGGTGGCCGAGGGTCCCGAGGTCGAGGCCGAGTGGTACAACTTCGACGCGCTCAACTTCCCGCCCGACCATCCGGCCCGGGCCATGCAGGACACCCTGTTCGTGGCCGGGCCGGACGGCAAGCAGGATTCCGGGATGGTGCTGCGGACGCACACCTCGCCGGTGCAGATCCGGGCCATGCTGACCCGCCAGCTGCCGCTGTACGTGGTGAGCCCGGGGAAGTGCTTCCGCACCGACGAACTCGACGCCACCCACAGCCCGGTGTTCCACCAGATCGAGGGGCTGGCGGTGGACGAGGGGCTGACCATGGCCGACCTGCGCGGCGCGATACAGGCGTTCGTGGACGCGATGTTCGGCGAGGGCCTGCGGACCAGGTTCCGGCCCGACTTCTTCCCGTTCACCGAGCCGTCGGGGGACGTCTCGATGGAATGCCACGTGTGCCGCGGCGCGTCGGCCCGGCCGGGCGGCGAGCCATGCCGGGTGTGCAAGTCACAGGGCTGGATCGAGATCGCCGGGTGCGGGATGGTCAACCCGCGGGTGCTCGTGGCCTGCGGGATCGATCCCGACCGGTACAGCGGGTTCGCCTTCGGGCTGGGCATCGAGCGGACCATGATGATCGCCTACGGGGTCACCGACATCAGGGACACCATCGAGGGCGACGTGCGGTTCTCCGCCGCGTTCGGAACGGAGCTCTGACATGCTGATCCCGCTGTCCTGGGCGCGCGAGTACGCGCCCATCGACGACGACGGGGCGCAGCCCGACGAGGTGGCGCGACGGCTGACCGCGGCCGGGCTCGAGGTGGAGTCGGCCGAGCGGGTGGGCCACGATGTCCGCGGCGTGGTCGTGGCCGAGGTGCTGGAGATCGAGGAGCTGGCCGGGTACAAGAAGCCGATCAGGTTCGTCCGGCTCACGGCGGGCGAGGGCGACGGGCCGCACGGCGTGATCTGCGGCGCGGTCAACTTCTCCGTCGGTGACCGGGTCGCTCTCGCGCTGCCCGGGGCCGAGCTGCCCGGCGGCGTGCGGATCGGGGCCAGGCAGGCCTACGGGCGGGTGTCAGCCGGGATGATCTGCTCGCCCGACGAGCTGGCCATCGGCGATGAGCACACCGGGATCCTCGTGCTGCCCGCCGATGCCCCGCTGGGCGCGGACTTCGCGGACTACGCCGGCCTGCCCGACGTGGTGCTCGACATCGCGGTCACTCCGGACCGCGGCTATGCCCTGTCGGTCCGCGGGGTGGCGCGGGAACTGGCCAGTGCGTACGGCGCGGAGTTCACGGACCCGGCCGGGACCGGCCCTGCCGACGACGCGGCCGGACCCGCGGCCAACGCGGCGCCGGAGGTGTACCCGGCGAGCATCGCCGACCCGACCGCCTGCGACCGGTTCGTGCTGCGTGAGGTACACGGTTTGGACGCCGCGGCCAGGACGCCGCTGTGGATGCGGGTCCGGCTGGCCAGGAGCGGGCTGCGCACGGTCTCGCTGGCCGTGGACATCACGAACTACGTGATGCTCGAGCTCGGCCAGCCGCTGCACCCGTTCGACCGGTCCAAGCTCAACGGTCCCATCGTGGTCCGGCGGGCCAATCCGGGGGAGCGGCTGGAGACCCTGGACCACGTGGTGCGCACGCTCGACCCCGACGACATCCTCATCACCGATTCCTCCGGGCCCATCTCGATGGCGGGCACGATAGGCGGCATCGCCACCGAGATCGACGAGAACTCGTCCGATCTGGTCATCGAGGCCGCGCACTTCTCGGCCGAGGGAACCGCCCGGATGGGCAGGCGGCACAAGCTGAGCACCGAGGCGTCCTACCGGTTCGAGCGCGGCGTGGACCGGGAGCTGCCGCTGCGGGCTTCCGCCCGGGCGGTGTCGATGCTGGCCTCGTTCGGCGGCGCCAGCGTGGTCCCGGGCCGTACGCACGCGCAGGTGCCGGTGCCGCAGGTGACGATCACGATGCCGGTGAGCTACCCGGACGAGGTGGCCGGCGTCGTATACGGCCGGGACACCGTGGTGCGGAGGCTGCGCGAGGTTGGCTGCGAGCTAGCGGCCCCGGCCGGCGCCCCGGACGGCCACCTGCCCGCCGACGGCAGGCACCTGCGGGCCGAGCACGGCCGGCATGACCGGTCGGCGGCCGCGCTCGTGGTCACCCCGCCGTCCTGGCGGCCCGATCTCACCGATCCAAGCGACCTGGCTGAGGAGGTCATCCGTCTCGAGGGGTACGAGAACATCCCGGTCACGATGCCGCGTGCGCATGCCGGCCGCGGGCTGACCGCCAGGCAGCGGACCCGCCGCAGCGTGAGCCGCGCGCTGGCGGGCGCGGGCTACGTGGAGGTACTCAGCTGGCCGTTCGGCTCGGAGGCCGACGCCGACGCGCTCCAGCTGCCGCCCGAGGACTCGCGCCGCCCGGCGGTGAAGCTCGCCAACCCGCTCAGCGACGACGAGCCGCAGCTGCGCACCACGCTGCTGCCCGGCCTGCTGCGCGTGCTTGCCCGCAACGTCGGCCGCGGGTTCGCCGACGTGGCCCTGTTCGAGATGGGGCTGGTGTTCCTCCCGCGGCTGGGGAGCCACGGCATCGCGCCCATCCTCGCCGTGGACCATGCTCCGTCGGTCGAGGAACTGAGCGCTCTGGACGCCGAGCTACCCGACCAGCCGCTGCGGGTGGCCGTCGTGCTGTCCGGCCAGCTCGAGCAGCCCGGCTGGTGGGGCGGCGAGGGACGGGCCGCATCCTGGTCCGACGCGGTGCAGGCGGCCCGCGAGGTATGCGAGGCTGCCCGGGTACCGGTCAAGGTGCGCGCCGCCGAGTACCCGCCTTGGCATCCCGGGCGCTGCGCGGCGATATTCGTGTCGTCCGCCGAGGGTCACGAGTGGCTGGCCGGGCACGCGGGAGAACTGCATCCGCGGGTGGTCCAGGCGTTCGGCCTGCCCGAGCGGACCAGCGCCATGGAGATCGATCTTCCGGTACTCGAGGCCGCGGCCGAGGGCGCGCCGGGCATCCGGCCGCCGCGGGTGTCGCCGTATCCGGTCGCGACGCAGGACGTGGCGCTGATCGTGCCCGCGGCCGTGCCGGCCTCCGACGTGCAGGAGGCGCTCACGGAGGGCGTGGCCAAGGCCGGCGCCGCCGGACTGCTCGAGGACGTCAGGCTGTTCGACCTGTACACCGGGGAGCAGGCGGGCGAGGGACGCAAGTCGCTGGCCTACACGCTGCGGTTCCGCGCGCCCGACCGCACGCTCACCGTAGAGGAGACGTCGTCACTGCGGGACGCGGCCGTCGCCGAGGCGGCGGACCAGGTGGGCGCGGTCCTGCGCGGCGGCTGAGCCTGCTGCTCCCGCCGGACGGCGCTCGGGCTCAGGGCGCGCTCAGGCCAGTAGATCACCGCCCTGGGCAGGCGGATCGCCCGCCGGACAGTCGTGCAGCAGCCACGCATCCGGACCGCTCAGAGCCGCATGAACCCGGGCCAGGGACCTAGCCGGTTCTGGCCGCGGGGAGGGCTGTCGTCAGCCCCAGCTTTCGCCACGCATGGCCGGTCTCCTTCCCACAGCTCGGCTGCGCATGCCTCCCCGGGCAGCTGCGCATGGCACGTGTCACGTTCCCCCGAGCCGTGCCGGCCTGATGCCTGAAACGTTCTTAACGTAACCGCTCGCCGGCCAGGATAGCCACGTCAGTGCGCGATTGACTGGCGTTGCGGCCGAGTTGACATCTTGTGCGCCGGATCGGCGTACTGCTTTAGGCTTGACGGCAGGCCGGCTCCTTCTGTGACAATGCGGGTCAGCACCCGTACTCAGCGCTATCGTTCTGGAGACGGGCGTGGGTCAGCCGGCCCGAGGAGGTGTCAGTGACCGCAGGCGTGCGCCAGCGCGTGCACGGGCGCGTTCTCGCGGTCCGGGACTGGCAGCTGTGGACCCTGCCGCCGTGGCTCGTCTGCTTCGTGCTGGCCGTGATGGCCGCCTACGTCGCGGCCGTCGCGGTGGCAGCCTCGCGCACCTCGCTCGAGCCCCGGGATCTGATGCTGTTCGGGCTGCTGCTGGCGTGCAGCGCGGCATCGGTCGAGCTGACCCGCAGGGCGGGGGAGAACGCGGGCCTGATCAAGGACGTCTACGGCGTCTGGGAATTGCCGATCGCGCTGTTGCTCCCGCCCGTGTTCGCGCTGATCGTCCCCATCTTCCGCTTTGCGCTCGTGCAGTGGCGGATCCGGCGCTCGCTGCCGCACCGCCGGGCGTTCAGCGTCGCCTCGGTCGGCCTGTCCCTGGGCGCGGCTTCGGTCACCTTCCACGCGCTGACCGGGACGATGCACGCCACCGCACCCGGATCGCTCGGCCGCGCGCTGGCCTGGAGCCTGCTCGCGGTGCTGGCAGCCCTGGTTCACGCGGGGTTGAACAAGCTGCTCATCGGCATCGTGGTCAGGGGCAGCGATCCCAGCGCTCAGGTCGCGCGGTCGCTGTTCCGGCGTGAACCGCTGTACAACGACCTGACCGAGATATGCATCGGCGTGGTCATCGCCTACGGAGTCATGACGAATCCCCTGGTGGCGGTCTTCGCGCTGCCGTTCGTGACCTTGCTGCAGCGCTCGCTCCGCCATGACCAGCTGGTCCACGCGTCCCGGATCGACGGCAAGACCGGCCTGCTCAACGCGGGCACGTGGGAGCGTGAGGCGGCGACTCAGGTGGCGCGCGCGGCCCGAACCAGCACGCCGCTGGCGGTCGCGCTGGTGGACATCGACCATTTCAAGACGGTCAACGACACCTACGGCCACCTGGTCGGCGACCGGGCGCTGAAGGAGATCGGCGACGCGTTCAAGCTGCTGCTGCGCGAGTACGACCTGGTCGGCCGGTTCGGCGGGGAGGAGTTCGTGCTGCTGCTGCCGCAGACCCGCGAGCACGACGCCTACCGGATCGCCGAGCGGATCCGGGCCTACATCGCCGGCGCGCCGATCCGGGCCCCGGACCATCCCGGTGCCGACCCTGTGCGCGTGACCGTGTCCATCGGGGTGGCGGCGCTGGACAGCTACCGTCGCGACCTGACCGAACTGCTCGCGGCGGCCGACGGCGCGCTATACCGGGCCAAGGAAGCCGGACGAAATCAGGTGCACATGGTTACCGGCGACGCGACCGGCGCAGGGCGGGGCGCTGTGACGCCCCGGTCGGCTGATGACCCACCGCCCCCGGACGCGGCCCGCTGACCGTTCTCCGGCTAGGGGGCGAGTTCGCGCGGTCGGCAGGTGCCCTCGGCGATCCGTTCCACCACCCGGTGACTGCTGCCGCCGCCCGACAGCGCGGCCACCATGCTGTCCCGGCACACCTCGAACGAGTAGCGGATCCCGTCCACGTTCGCGTGCTGTTGCGCCCAGTTGCGTATCGCCCGGATCTCGGCGCTGTCGTTGCCCGCCTGTCCCGACGTAGCGCTCTCCGGGGAGCACATCTCGGACTGGATCATCTCCGGCGGCTCGGCGTCAGCGGGCCAGATCCGAACCAGGTACTTGGTGACAAGATCCACGGTCCCTCCGCAGTGAGTGTATGTCCGCGGGGCGTGCTCAGCCGGAGGATCCCGAGGGTGTCGGGGTGGCCCGCAGGTCGAGCACCGCGACGATCTCCGTTCCGCCCCGGTGACACTGCGATGCCTCGCCGGTCTGCACGATCGTGGGGGTGTCTTCGCCCTGGCAGGTCCAGCCGTCCACCTGCAGCGGCGCGCCGCCTCCAGTGCCCCGCACGCGCCCGGCCCGCACTTCGGCGGTGTACGCGTCCTGGATCCGCATGGCCAGCGAGCAGGCGGCGACGCCCCTCTCGACCTCAATGATCACCGGCACGTTGACCGCGGTGCGCGTGGTCCCGCAGGTGGCGCGGGGTGGTGCCAGCTGGGTGGGCGAGGGAGGCTCGGAGGCGTGCGGCGGGCCGCTCTGCGGAGTCGGCGAGGCACCGCAGCCGGCGATGAGCAAGGCGAGCCCGACGGCAGCCAACCGCGAGCGTCGCATGGGGCTTCTCCTTTCCGCACCCTCCGGGCAGGCTCTCATCATGCCGCCGTCCGCCCGGACCGCCAAAGCCTGCTTCCCGGTTGCCGGGCGGCGGATTCGGCGACCACACCAGTTTGCATAATCTGCCACTAGATTGCATAATTTCTCAAGTAGCCAGTCCGCGGCCCGCGAGCACGGCCGGGTGGACACAGCCGCAATCGTGAGGGAGATGCCGTGGGTGCGCGGGTCGCGGTGGCCGGGGCCAGCGGCTACGCCGGAGGAGAGCTGCTGCGGCTGCTGGCCGCGCACCCCGACATAGAAATCGGACCCGTCGCCGCCGCCTCGAGCGCGGGCAGGCCGGTGACCGACGTACACCCCCATCTCAGCCAGCTGGCCGGCCAGGCCTTCGTCCGGACCGCAGCCGCGCCGCTGTCGGGTGCCGACCTGGTTTTCCTCGCCCTGCCGGCCGGGGAGTCCGCGGCACTGGCCGCGCAGCTGCCCGGCCCGGTGAAGATCGTCGACCTGGGTCCCGACTTCAGGCTGACCGACCCGGCCGCCTGGGCCAGGTTCTATCCGGGCCCGCACGCCGGCCAGTGGAATTACGGACTGCCCGAGCTGCCCGCCGCCCGGGCCCGGATCCGGGCCGCCGGCCGGGTCGCCGTGCCGGGCTGTTACGCCACGGCGGCGATCCTGGCCCTGGCGCCACTGCTGGCCGCGGGCCTGGCCGAGGCTTCCGACATCGTGATCGTGGCCGCATCCGGAACATCTGGAGCCGGCCGGACGGCCCGGCCCGAGTTGCTCGGCAGCGAGGTGATGGGCGCGGTCAGCGCGTACCAGGCCGGCGGCGCGCACCGGCATACGCCCGAGATAGAGCAGGCGCTGGGCGCGGCGGTCGCCGCTGGCCCGGGGTGGTCGATGGCACACCGCAGCCCGCGGCGGGCCGCCCACGGTACGTCGATTGCGGAGGACCGGCCGCCGGGACCCGTCACGGTCAGCTTCACCCCGCTGCTGGCCCCGATGCCGCGCGGCATCCTGGCCACCGGCACGGTCCGGCTGGCCGACGGCGCCGGCACCGGAACGCTCAGGGACGCGCTGGCCCGCGCCTACGACGGCGAGCCGTTCGTGCGGCTACTGCCCGAGGGCAGCTGGCCGACCACCGCCGCGACCGCCGGGTCGAACGCCGTCCACCTCCAGGTGGCGGCCGACCAGCATGCGGGCCGGGCGGTGGCGGTGGCGGCGCTGGACAACCTGGGCAAGGGCGCCGCCGGCCAGGCGGTTCAGTGCGCCAACCTGATGCTCGGCCTGCCCGAGACGGCCGGCCTGACCGCGAACGGAGTAGCCCCTTGAGCGTGACCGCGCCGCTTGGCTTCCGCGCGGCCGGCGTGGCGGCCGGGCTCAAAACAACGGGCGCGCGCGACGTCGCCGTGGTCGTCAACGACGGCCCGTCCCGCGCCGCGGCCGGGGTCTTCACCGCCAACCGCGTCCAGGCCGCCCCCGTGCTGTGGACCCGCCAGGTCGCCGGTGGCGGCCGGGTCCGCGCGGTGGCACTCAACTCAGGCGGCGCGAACGCGTGCACCGGGCCCGCGGGCTTCGCCGATACCCATGAGATTGCCGAACGGCTGGCGGCGCGGCTCACCGACTCGGCCGGCGAGATCGCCGTGTGCTCTACCGGCCTCATCGGCGAGCGGCTGGCCATGGACCGGCTGCTGCCGGGGGTGGACGCCGCGGCGGCCGAGGCATCGCGGAGCGGCGGCCCGGCCGCGGCCGACGCGATCCGGACCACCGACACAGTGGTCAAGATCGCGTTCCGGCGGGGCGGCACGGCCAGCGGCCGCACCGGGCCCGGCGGCACCGTGACTGCTGGCACCGTGACCGGCGGCACCGGGCCGGGCGGCGGAGTGCCCGGCGGCACCGCATCCGGCGGTTACACGATCGGCGGGATGGCCAAGGGAGCGGGCATGCTGGCGCCGTCGCTGGCCACCATGCTCTGCGTGCTCACCACCGACGCCGACCTGCCCGCCGGCGAGCTCGACCGGGCCCTGCGCGGTGCCGCCGCCGTGACCTTCGACCGGCTGGACAGCGACGGGTGCATGTCCACCAACGACACCGTGCTGCTGCTGGCCAGCGGCGCGTCCGGGGTACGCCCGGAGCCGGGGGAGTTCGCCGGCCAGCTCACCGCGGTTTGCGCCGACCTGGCCCGCCAGCTGCAACTCGACGCGGAGGGAGCGGGCAAGGCGATCGCGGTCGAGGTGGTCGGCGCCGCGAGCGAGCCGGACGCGGTCACTGTCGGCCGCGCGGTGGCCCGCAGCACCCTGCTCAAGTGCGCGATCGCCGGCCAGGATCCGAACTGGGGCCGGGTGCTGGCCGCGGTCGGGACCACCGACGCGGTGTTCGAGCCGGACCAGCTCAACGTGGCCATCAACGGCATCTGGGTCTGCCGGAACGGCTACGCCGCCGACGATCGGGCCAAGGTGGACCTGCGCCCGCGCGACGTGACGATCACTATCGACCTGGCCGCCGGGCCGGCCTGCGCGACGATCGCCACCACCGACCTGACCGTGGCCTACGTGCACGAGAACACGGCGTACTCGTCATGACCGCGAGCACGCAGATCCCCGAGACGCCGGCCGGCCAGGACGCGATCGCCAAGGCCGCGACGCTGATCGAGGCGCTGCCCTGGCTGAACCGGTTCCACGGCCGGACGGTCGTGATCAAGTACGGCGGGCACGCGATGGCCGACGAAGCGCTGCGGGCCGGGTTCGCCCAGGACGTGGTGTTCCTGCGTTACGCCGGGCTGCGCCCGGTCGTGGTGCACGGCGGCGGCCCGCAGATCACCGAGCAGCTGGAGCGGCTGGGGCTGGCCAGCACGTTCACGGCCGGGCTGCGGGTGACCACGCCGGAGACCATGGACGTGGTCCGGATGGTGCTCACCGGGCAGGTGAACCGGGACGTGGTCGGCCTGATCAACCGGCACGGGCCGTTCGCGGTCGGGATGTCGGGCGAGGACGCGAACCTGTTCACCGCGCGTCGCAAGCCGGCCATGGTGGACGGCGAGGCCGTGGACATCGGCCTGGTCGGGGAGATTGCCGCGGTCAGCCCGGGCGCGGTGCGCGCCTTGCTCGCCGACGGACGCATCCCGGTGGTGTCCAGCGTCGCGGCCGGCCGCAGCGGCGAGGTCTACAACGTCAACGCGGACACGGCCGCCGGCGCGCTGGCCGCCGCGCTCGGCGCGGCCAAGCTGGTCATGCTCACCGACGTGCCCGGCCTCTACGCGGACTGGCCAGGCCCTGACCAGGACCTGGAGAATCTGCCCCGACCGGTGATCACCGAGCTTACGATCGCGGAACTCGAGGCCATGCTGCCCGGGCTCAGCGCCGGGATGATCCCCAAGATGACGGCCTGCCTCAATGCGGTCCGCGGCGGGGTGCCGCAGGCCCACGTGCTGGACGGCAGGCTGCCGCACGCGGTGCTGCTGGAGATCTTCACCGACTCCGGCATCGGCACCATGGTCGTGCCGGGGGGAGGGCGGCCGTGACCGGGTCGCAGCGGCTGATCGAGCGGTACGCGGCGTCGATGATGCCGAACTACGGGCAGCCCAGGGTGGCGCTCGCCCGCGGCCAGGGCTGCCGGGTGTGGGATGCCGACGGCCGGGAGTACGTGGACCTGATCGCGGGCATCGCGGTGAGCGCGCTCGGCCACGGGCACCCGGCGATCAGCGAGGCCGTGGCCCGGCAGGTCGCCGTGCTGGCCCATACCAGCAACCTGTACCTGCACGAGCGCGAGGTCGAGCTGGCCGAGCGGCTGCTCGCGCTGCTCCGCGCCGACGGCCGGATCTTCTTCGCCAACTCCGGCGCCGAGGCCAACGAGGCCGCGCTGAAGGTGGTGCGGCGCGCCCAGGCCAGGCGCGGGCGTCAGGAACCCGGGGTGGTCGTGGCCGCGTCGGGCAGCTTCCACGGCCGGACCAGGGGCGCGCTCGCGCTGACCGGGAAGGCGTCGATCCGCGACCCGTTCGGGCCGTTCGGGCTGAGCGTGCGGTTCGTGCCCTACGGCGACGCGGCCGCGCTGCGGGACGCGGTTCGCGAGGACTGCGCGGCGGTGTTCCTCGAGCCCTGCCAGGGCGAGGCGGGCGTCGTGCCCGCCCCGGCCGGGTACCTGCAAGCCGCGCGCGATGCTTGTGACAGCGCGGGCGCCCTGCTGGTCCTGGACGAGATCCAGAGCGGGATCGGGCGGACCGGCCGCTGGTTCGCGCACCAGCAGGACGGCGTGCGGCCCGACGTGCTCACCCTGGCCAAGGGGCTCGGCGGCGGGCTGCCGATCGGTGCCTGCATCGGCCTGGGAGAGTGCGGCACCGCGCTGGACCGGGGCGATCACGGCAGCACGTTCGGCGGCAACCCGGTGGCCTGCGCGGCCGCGCTGGCCGTGCTGGACACGATCGAGACCGACGGCCTGCTCGGGCACGCGGCCGCGATCGGGGCCCAGCTCGCCGACGGCATCTCGGCGATCGTGCACCCGCTGCTGGCCGGGGTGCGCGGCCGCGGGCTGTGGCTGGCCGTCATGCTCAGCCAGCCGGCCGCCGGGCTGGCCGAGACCACCTGCCTGAGCCACGGGTACCTGGTCAACGCGGTGCAGCCGGACGCGATCCGGCTCGCCCCGCCGCTGATCCTGAGCAGTGCGCAGGCGGCTGCGTTCACCGCCGCGCTGCCGTCCATACTGGACGCGGCCGCCGCGGTGCCGGGCGGCCCGGCTCCCGTGGCGGCGCGTCCGGTGACCGCCCACCGTGGACAGGAGGCCTGATGCCACGCCACTTCCTGCGCGACGATGACCTGTCGCCGGCCGAGCAGGCCGCGGTGCTCGACCTGGCCGACGCGATGAAGAAGGACAGGTTCGGCTACCGGCCGCTGGCCGGTCCGCGCACGGTCGCGGTGCTGTTCGACAAGCCGTCCACCCGGACCCGGATCTCGTTCGCGGTCGGCATCGCCGAACTCGGCGGCATGCCGCTGATCATCGACGCGCAGTCGTCACAGATGTCCCGGGGTGAGCCGGTCGGCGACACCGCCCGGGTACTCGGCCGGCAGGCCACGGCGATCGTATGGCGCACCTTCGGCCAGGACCGGATCGAGCAGATGGCGGCGGCCAGCCAGGTCCCGGTGGTCAACGCGCTGACCGACGCCTTCCACCCCTGCCAGGTGCTCGCCGACCTGCAGACGATCAGGGAAGCCCACGGCCGGCTGGCCGGATTGACCCTGGCCTTCCTCGGCGACGGGGCCAGCAACATGGCGCACTCCTACCTGCTCGGCGGGGCCACCGCGGGGCTGCACGTACGGATCGCCGGGCCGTCGCGCTACCAGCCCGACCCCGCGGTGCTGGCCGCGGCCGCGGCGATCGCCGCCCGCACCGGCGGCAGCGCGCAGGTGCTGGACGACGCCCGCGTCGCGGCGGCCGGCGCCGACGTGCTGGCCACCGATGTGTGGGCGTCCATGGGGCAGGAAGACCAGCGGGCCGAGCGAATGTCCGCGCTGGCCCCGTTCGGACTGGACGAAGAAAAACTCGCCCTCGCGCGGCCCGGCGCTATCGTGCTGCACTGCCTGCCTGCGCACCGCGGCGAGGAGATCGCCGCCGGAGTCCTCGACGGCCCGCAGTGCGTGGTCTGGGATCAGGCGGAGAACCGGCTGCACGCGCAGAAGGCGCTGCTGGCCTGGCTGCTCGAGGCCCGGTGGTGACCGCCGCCAGCCCGATCACCAAGGTGGCGCGGCAGGCCATGATCGCGGCCGTCCTGACCCGTGCGCAGGTGCGGTCTCAGGAGGAACTGGCCGAGCTGCTGGCGGCCGAGGGCACCCACGTCACCCAGGCCACGCTTTCCCGGGACCTGGAGGACCTCGGCGCGGTGCGGCTGCGCGGGGCGGGCGGATCGCTGGTCTACGCGCTGCCGGGCGAGCCAGGCGGGCCGGGGTCGCGTCCGGGCGGCGTGCTGGCCGGCCCGGCGGCCGACGAGGCCGCCGATCCGGCGGGGAGCCGGCTAGCCCGGGTCGCCGCCGAGCTGCTGACCTCGGCCGAGGTCAGCGCGAACCTGGTGGTGCTGCGCACCCCGGCGGGCGCGGCACAGTACTTCGCCTCGGTCATCGATCACGCCGCCTGGCCGTCGATTCTCGGCACGGTGGCCGGCGACGACACTGTGCTGATCATCGCCAGGGACCCGGCCGGCGGCGACGCGCTGGCCGGTGAGCTCCTCCGGCTGGCCGAGCGGCACCAGGCACGGCGGTCCGGCGGGGACGTCCGGGCCTAGTCAGGAACGACGGAAAAGACAAGACGGGACATGGTTATGACGCAGCGCGTGGTACTCGCATACTCGGGCGGCCTGGACACGTCGGTCGCCATCGGCTGGATCGCCGAGCAGACCGGGGCGGAGGTGATCGCCCTGGCGATGGACGTCGGCCAGGGCGGCGAAGACCTCGAGACGATCAGGAAGCGGGCCTTGGCCTGCGGCGCGGCCGACGCCGTCGTGGTGGACGCTCGCGCGGAGTTCGGCGAGCAGTACTGCATGCCCGCCCTGCGCGGCAATGCCCTCTACATGGACCGGTACCCGCTGGTCTCGGCGCTGTCGCGGCCGCTGATCGTGACGCACCTGGCCCGGGTGGCCCGCGAGTACGGCGCCTCGATGGTCGCGCACGGCTGCACCGGCAAAGGCAACGACCAGGTGCGGTTCGAGGTCGGGCTGACCACGCTGGAGCCGAGTCTGAAGGTGCTCGCCCCGGTCCGTGACTCCGGCATGACCAGGGACAAGGCGATCGCGTTCGCCGAGGAGAAGCGGCTGCCGATCGACGTCACGTCGGCGTCGCCTTACTCCATCGACCAGAACCTGTGGGGGCGCTCGATCGAGACCGGGCACCTGGAGGACATCTGGGAGACGCCGCACGACGACGTGTATGGCTACACGTCCGACCCGGCGCTGCCGCGCGAGCCGGACGAGCTCGTGCTGAGCTTCACCGGCGGCGTGGTGACGGGCATCGACGGTGCCTCGCGCACCCCGGCGCAGATCATCACCGAGCTGAACGCGCGGGCTGGCGCGCATGGCGTCGGGCGGCTGGACCTGGTGGAGGACCGGCTGGTCGGCATCAAGAGCCGGGAGATCTATGAGGTGCCGGGCGCGATCGCGCTGATCACCGCGCACCAGGAACTGGAGAACGTGTGCCTGGAGCGGGACCTGGCCAGGTTCAAGCGCCAGGCCGGGCAGCGCTGGGCCGAGCTGGTCTACGACGGGCTATGGTTCTCGCCGCTCAAGCAGGCCCTGGACGCGTTCATGCTGGCGGCGTCGCGGCACGTCAGCGGGGACGTGCGGGTGCGGCTGCACGGCGGCCGGGTGGTGGTCACCGGACGGCGCAGCGTGTCCTCCCTCTACGATGACAAGCTGGCCACGTACGACACCGGCGACGAGTTCGACCAGGCCCTGGCGAAGGGGTTCGTCGAGCTATGGGGCCTGCCGAGCAAGATGGCCGCGGTCCGGGACCGACGGGTCGGGGCCGCCGCGCCAGGCACGCGGAGCGGCACGTGACCACGCCGCCCGCGGCGGACCGGGCCGACGGGGGCGGGAGGAGCATGGTGGGAAACGACAAGCCCGGGCCGCCGACACGCCTGTGGGGCGGCCGGTTCGAGTCAGGCCCCGCCGACGCACTCGCCAGGCTCTCGGTGAGCGTCCAGTTCGACTGGCGACTGGCACCCTACGATCTGCTCGGCTCGCGCGCGCACGCCCGGGTGCTGCACCAGGCCGGCCTGCTGACCGATGACGAACTGAACCGGATGCTGGCCGCCCTGGACGACCTCGACGCGGCCTGCCGGGACGGCAGCTTCCGGCCGGCGGTCACCGACGAGGATGTGCACACCGCCCTGGAGCGCGGGCTGCTTGAGCGGCTGGGGACGCTCGGCGGGAAGCTGCGCGCCGGCCGCAGCCGCAACGACCAGGTGGCCACCGACCTGCGGCTGTACCTACGGGACCGGGCCCGGCTGATCGCGTGCCGGGTCGCTGAGCTGCAGACCGCGCTGATCGACCAGGCCGCGCGGCACGCGGGCACCCAGGCGCCGGGGATGACGCACCTGCAGCACGCTCAGCCGGTGCTGTTCGGGCATCAGCTGCTGGCGCACGCCCAGGCGCTGGCCCGCGACGTGAGCCGGCTGCGCGACTGGGACGTGCGGGCGGCCGTGTGCCCGCTGGGCGCCGGGGCGCTGGCCGGGTCCTCGCTGGGCCTGGACGCGGCGAGCGTGGCGGCCGAGCTCGGCTTCACGGCCCCGGCGGCGAACTCGATGGACGCGGTCAGCGACCGGGACTTCGCGGCAGAATTCTGCTTCGCGGCGGCCCTGCTCGGCGTGCACCTGTCCCGGCTCGGTGAGGAAATCGTGCTCTGGGCATCGCAGGAATTCGGCTGGGTCGAGCTCGACGACGCCTACGCCACCGGATCGTCGATCATGCCGCAGAAGAAGAACCCGGACGTGGCCGAGCTGGCCCGCGGCAAGGCCGGGCGGCTGATCGGCGGGCTCACCGGGCTGCTGGTCACCCTCAAGGGGCTGCCGCTCGCCTACAACCGGGACCTGCAGGAAGACAAGGAGCCGGTGTTCGACGCGGTGGACACGCTGCTGGTCGTGCTGCCGGCCATGGCCGGGCTGGTCGCCACGCTGCGGGTTCACTCGCAGCGGCTAGTGTCCGCGGCCACCGAAGGGTTCTCGCTGGCCACGGACCTGGCCGAGCTGCTGGTCCGCCGGGGCGTGCCGTTCCGCGAGGCGCACGAGATCGTCGGCCACCTGGTGGTGTGGTGCCAGGTCCACGAGGTGGACTTCGGCCAGGTGAGCGACGCCGACCTGGCCCATGTGTCACCCCACCTGACGCCGGACGTGCGCGAGGTGCTGTCCGCGGCCGGGGCGATCGCATCGCGGAACTCCCACGGCGGCACGGCCGGCGAGCGGGTGGCCGAGCAACTGGCCGCGCTGCGGGCTCGGGTGGACTCCGGCGCCGCCTGGGGCGCCGGGCAGCGCTGAGGCGGCCTGCGGACGACATATCGGCGGGCGACATGGCGGCGGGCGACATGGCAGCGGGCGGCGCGGGCGGGGGGCGCGGGGAGTTGCTGCCCCGGGAGTTCTTTGCCCGCCCGTCGCAGCAGGTGGCGCCGGATCTGCTGGGCTGCGTTCTGGAGTCCGGATTGCCGGACGGCCTGGTCGCCGTGGCCCTCACCGAGGTCGAGGCGTACGCCGGCCAGGCGGATCCCGCCTCGCACGCCTACCGCGGGCTGACCAGGCGGAACGCGGTGATGTTCGGCGAGCCAGGGCACGCATACGTGTACTTCACCTATGGCATGCACTTCTGCGTGAACCTGGTCTGCCTGCCGGAGGGAACCGCGTCGGCCGTGCTGCTGCGCGCCGGAGCCGTCGTGACCGGGGTGGATCTCGCCCGGCGGCGGCGGGCCGCGATGCGGTCCGCCGGGACCGGCCCGGCCGACCGCGACCTGGCTCGCGGGCCGGCCCGGCTGTGCCAGGCGCTCGGCATCGACCGCGCACTCGACGGCGCGGATGCCTGCGACCCCCGGTCGGTGCTGCGGATCCGCCGGGGAAGCCGGGCCACGCCGCCGGGCACGATCAGCCGCGGGCCCAGGGTCGGCATCAGCCGGGCCGCGGATGAACCGTGGCGGTTCTGGGTCGCGGGCGATCCGACGGTATCGGCGTACCGGGCATACGTGCCCCGGCGGCCAAACGCTTCGGCGTCGCGGTGACCGTGCCGCTACCCTGTCCGTGGAGCATTCGCCCATGATCGCGAAGCATTAGCAGCGTCACAGCGCCAATGCTTCGCGATCATGGAAAACGGGCGAGGCCGGCGCGCCACACGGGCGCGGCAGGAGAGGGTGCAGTGGCAGACATCATCGAGGAGCTGTCCTGGCGTGGCCTGCTGGCCACATCCACCGACCTGGACGAGCTGCGCGCGGCATTCGCCTCGGGTCAGGTCACCGCGTACGGGGGTTTCGACCCGACCGCGCCGGGCCTGCACATCGGAAACCTGGTGCTGCTGCTCACACTGCGCCGGCTCCAGCGGGCCGGTCACCGGCCGATCGGCCTGGTCGGCGGCGCGACCGGGCTGATCGGGGATCCGAGCGGCAAGTCAGCGGAGCGCGTGCTGAATCCCCGCGAGGTCGTGGCGGAGTGGACGGCTCGGCTGCGCGCCGAGGTCGAGCGGATCCTGGATTTCGGCCCCGGTCGCAGCAGCGCGCTCCTGGTCAGCAACCTGGACTGGACGCAGGATCTGCCCACGCTGGACTTCCTGCGCGACATCGGCAAGCACTTCCCAGTGAACCAGATGCTGGCCCGGGAATCGGTCCGGGCCAGGCTCGACGGCAGCGGGATCACCTACACCGAGTTCAGCTACCAGCTGCTGCAGGCCATGGACTACCTGGAGCTGTACCGCCGGTACGGCTGCACGCTGCAGGTGGGCGGCAGCGACCAGTGGGGGAACCTGGTCAGCGGGGTCGATCTGATCAGGCGGGTCGAAGGCGTCACGGTGCACGCCCTGGCCACGCCGCTGATCACCAAGCCGGACGGCACCAAGTACGGGAAGACCGAGGGCGGGGCCATCTGGATCAGCCCGGACCTGATGAGCCCGTACGCCTTTTACCAGTTCTGGATCAACCGGGCGGACGCGGAGGTCGGTGAGCTGCTGCGGGTGTTCACGTTCCGGTCGCGCGAGGAGATCGCCGAGCTGGAGCTGGCGACGGCGCAGCGTCCCGCGGCCCGCGAGGCACAGCGCGTGCTGGCCCAGGACGTGACGACGCTCGTCCACGGGCCGCGGGAGTGTGCGCGCGCCGAGGCGGCCGGCCGGGCCCTGTTCGGCCAGGGCGACCTCGGGATGCTGGACGAGGCCACACTGGCCGCCGCGCTGGACGAGGTGCCCGCGACCGCCGTGCAGGTGCCGGCCCCGCTGCACGTGGTGCCGGATCCGGACGGCTCCGGCGGCGTGGCCGCGCGCGATGCGGCCCGGCTGGCTCCCCGGAGCGTGCTGAGCAACGCCGGGCCGGTGCAGGCGGAACCGCGGATTCCGGCGGTCAGCGAGCTTATGGCGCGAACCGGGATCGTGCAGAGCAGATCGGCCGCCAGGAGGGTGATCGCGGAGGGCGGCGCGTACCTGAATAACAGGAGGGTCACAGATGCGGATGAGGTGCCGGCCGCCCACGATCTCCTGCACGGCAGGTTCCTCGTGCTCAGGCGGGGTAGGCGGACCGTCGGGGGCGTAGAGGTGCTGGTCAGCGGGCGGTCGCCGGCGTAGTCGTCGATTTGACGTACCTGACCAGGGTGCTACTGTTTCACATGCCCCAGGGAGAGCGGGCCGCGATACGAGCGGCCAGTCCCTGGGGACCAGCCAGCCCGAGTCCCGGGACTGCGAGTTGTCACAGCAGTTCCGGCGCTCGGCTACGCTAGAGAACCACGCCAGGCGTCAAGGTCCGGACAAGAGATTTGCCCGGACCGGGAACAACTGGTAAGTTCGTAGGGTTGCCCCTGATGAGGACGAGAGTCCTTGGACGGTGTGCGTCCGCTCCTTGAGAACTCAACAGCGTGCCAAAAGCCAGTGCACATGCACAAACCCCGTCAGTGGGAGTGCATCCATTCAGGGTGCCCTTTCCACGACGAGATTGCCAAGATCGCCTTGACCGGCCAGCCTGCTGCCTGCTCGCAGGCCCGGCTGTCCCGGGAGGGGCACTCCAATGTCAGCAGCCCACGTGGCCTGACCGCCTGCGACCTCGGTCCGGGCGCGCAGGGCCCGTGGTTGCATATAGACATCTACGGAGAGTTTGATCCTGGCTCAGGACGAACGCTGGCGGCGTGCTTCACACATGCAAGTCGAGCGGAAAGGCCCTTCGGGGTACTCGAGCGGCGAACGGGTGAGTAACACGTGAGTAACCTGCCCTTAGCACCGGGATAGCTCCGGGAAACCGGAATTAATACCGGATATGACCACGATCGGCATCGGTCGTGGTGGAAAGGATTCCGGCTAGGGATGGACTCGCGGCCTATCAGCTAGTTGGTTGGGGTAACGGCCCACCAAGGCGACGACGGGTAGCCGGCCTGAGAGGGCGACCGGCCACACTGGGACTGAGACACGGCCCAGACTCCTACGGGAGGCAGCAGTGGGGAATATTGCGCAATGGGCGA
>Ga0207664_10000109_pt1 | contig 72701 bp, 55 predicted proteins | sample LARL83metaG_FD_184349 | JGI IMG/M metagenome (GOLD analysis project Ga0207664, IMG submission 184349) | Corn, switchgrass and miscanthus rhizosphere microbial communities from Kellogg Biological Station, Michigan, USA - LAR L8-3 metaG... | ecosystem: Host-associated > Plants > Roots >...
CCTTCAGGTCCCAGCCGATCTGCCCGCCGGTGAACGAGAGCAGCTTGAAGCGCGGGTCCTCGACCAGCGGCGCGGCATGTGCGCCGTCCAGGGTGAGGATCGAGAACGCGCCTTTCGGCAGGTCGGTCTCGGCCAGGACCTCGCCGATGATCAGCGCGCCGATCGGGGTCTTCTCCGACGGCTTCAGTACGAACGGGCAGCCGGCGGCGATCGCCGGCGCCACCTTGTGCGCAACCAGGTTCAGCGGAAAGTTGAACGGCGTGATGAACGACACCGGTCCCAGCGGCACGCGTTTCGTGTAGCCGTGGTAGCCGTCCAGACGGCTGGCCAGTTCCAGGTTGATCGTTTCGCCGTTGATGCGCACGGCCTCCTCGGCGGCGATGCGGAAGGTCTCGATCAGCCGGGTCACCTCGCCGGCCGCATCCTTGATCGGCTTGCCGGCCTCGATGCACAGCGCCTCGGCCAGTTCGTCGCGGCGTTCGGCGAAGCGCTGCGCGCAATGCTGCAGCACCGCTTGGCGCGCCCACGGCTTGTACTCGCGCATCGGCTTCGCCGCTTTCACCGCGGCGGCGATCGCCTTTTCGGTGGCTTTCGCGTCCGGCACGGCGACGCGGGTGGCGAGCTGGCCGCTGTACTTGTCGCGCACGTCGAGCATGTCCTTCGACGTCTGCGGCTGGTTGGCGAGGTAGTAGGGGTAGGTCTTGGCGAGCATGGGAATCTCCGGGTCAGACGGCCGCGCTCAGTCGACGGATTTCCTCGTCGAGGATGCGGTGGTTGTCGCTGTAGTCGATGGCAAGGTCGATCAGGTGCACGCCGCCTTGCGCATAGGCGCGCTGCAGGGCCGGCAGGAACTCGTCGGCGCTGGCCGGGCGGTGGCCGTACGCGCCGTGTGCCTGGGCGAACAGCACGAAATCGGGGTTGCCGAACTGCATGCCGTAGTCGGCGTAGCCCATCTCGGCCTGCTTCCAGCGGATCATGCCGTAGGCGTCGTCGCGCAGCAGCAGGATCACCAGGTCGAGCTTGAGCCGCACCGCCGTCTCCAGCTCCTGCGCATTCATCATGAAGCCGCCGTCGCCGCAGATCGCCAGCACCTTGCGCTGCGGGTAGACCATCTTCGCCGCCATCGCCGAGGGCAGGCCGGCACCCATCGTCGCCAGCGCGTTGTCCAGCAGCACCGTGTTCGGCTGGCGCGCGCGGTAGTAGCGGGCGTACCACAGCTTGTACATGCCGTTGTCCAGGCACAGCACGCCATCGTCCGGCATGAAGCGGCGGGTGTCGGCGACGATGCGCACCGGGTGCATCGGGAAGCGCGCGTCGTCCGCGTGCTCCTTCAGCTGTGCGTGGAAGGCCTGGCGCACCTCGTCGAACCAGGCGAAGTCCCAATGCGGTTGCGGCTCCAGCGCGTCGGTGAGCCGTTCGACCGTATGCGCGATGTCGCCGACCACCTCGATCTGCGGGAAGTACACCGTGTCCACCTCGGCCGAGGCAAAGTTGATGTGGATCACCGTGCGCCGGCCTTTCTGCATGAAGAACGGCGGTTTCTCCACCACGTCGTGGCCGACGTTGACGATCACGTCGGCGGCGTCGATCGCGCGATGCACGAAGTCGCCGTCGGACAGCGCGGCGTTGCCCAGCCACAGCGGGTGGTCCTCGTCGACCACGCCCTTGCCCATCTGGGTGGTGAAGAACGGCAGGCCCAGCTTGTCGATGAACGCGCGCAACGCCACCGCGGTGCGCTGCCGGTTGGCGGCGGCGCCGATCATCAGGATGGGTTTTCTCGCGTTGCCGATCGCCTCGGCCGCCTGCACCAGCGCAGCATCGTCCGGTGACGGTCGCCGCGCGTATTCGGTGGGCAGCAGGATCGCGTCTTCGACCTCGTCGCGGGCGATGTCCTCCGGCAGTTCCAGGTGCACCGCGCCGGGACGTTCTTCCTCGGCGCGGCGGAACGCCTCGCGCACTCGCGCCGGGATCGTCGGCGCCGACACCAGCTGGCGCGTGTACTTGGTCAGCGGCTGCATCATGTCGACCACGTCGACCAGCTGGAACAGGCCCTGCTTGTGCGTGCGGATCGGTTTCTGGCCGGTGATCATCAGCATCGGCATCGCGCCGAGCTGGGCATAGGCCGCTGCGGTGACCAGGTTGGTGGCGCCGGGCCCGAGCGTGGCCAGCGCCACGCCGGCCTCGCCGGTCAGCCGGCCCCAGGTCGCGGCCATGAAGCCGGCGGCCTGTTCGTGGCGGGTCACGATCAGCCGGATCGAGGATTCGCGCAGCGCTTCCACCAGGTCGAGGTTTTCCTCGCCGGGCACGCCGAAGATGCAATGCACGCCCTCGGCTTCGAGGGCCTTCACGAACAACGCCGCCGCCTTCATGCATCGCCTCCGTGGGAGAGGCGTGAAGGATGCGTGCCGCAACGTTCAGTTTGCGTGAGCGGAGCGGTCAGTCGTCGCTGACCCGCAGCGGCAGTTCGCCGTCGGCGAGGCGTGCACGCAGGCGCGTATCCACGGCGATACCCCGGGCCGAACGCAACACCTGGCCGTCCGCGTCGAACAGGATCGCGTAGCCGCGCTCGAGCGTGGCCAGCGGGCTGACCGCGTGCAGCGCATGGCCGACATGGCGCAGCGTCGTCTGCCGGCGTTCGAGGATGTGCGTGATCGCGCGGCGCAGGCGCTGATCCTGTTCGAGCAGCCGGCGTGCCAGCAGCGGCAGGCGCGCGCGCGGATGTTGTGCCAGCAGGCGCGCGTGCAGGCGCTCCAGGCGCGTGTGGCGCCGCTGGCTTTGTTCGCGCAGCACGACGGCCAGGCGGCGTTGCAGGTGCTGCAGCCGTTCGCGGTCGCGCTGCAACCGGGCTTGTGGCCGTTGCGCCTGCAGTCGCGCCAGCAAGTGGTCGACGCGTTGCGACCGCGCCTGCAGCTGGCGTTGCTGCAAGGTGGCCAGGCGCTGCTGCAGTTGCCGCAGGTGGCGACCGACCGCCACCGCGTCGGGCACCAGCAATTCGGCGGCGGCCGACGGCGTGGGCGCGCGCAGGTCGGCGACGAAGTCGGCGATGCTGAAGTCGATCTCGTGGCCGACCGCGGAAACCACCGGCACCGCGCTGGCGTGGATCGCCCGCGCCACCGCTTCCTCGTTGAACGCCCACAGGTCTTCCAGCGAGCCGCCGCCGCGGGTCAGCAGCAGCACGTCGTAGCGTGCGCTGGCCGATGCCCTGCGCAGCATCGCCACGATCGCCGGCGGCGCCTCGCGGCCCTGCACCGGCACGGGCAGTATCTCGACGTCGGCCAGCGGCCAGCGCCGCGCCAGCACGCTGAGCACGTCGCGGATCGCCGCGCCGGTGGCGGAGGTGATCACGCCGATGCGCCGCGCGTAGGCGGGCAGGGCGCGCTTGCGCGCCGGGTCGAACAGGCCTTCGGCGTCGAGCCGGGCCTTGAGCTGCTCGAATTCGCGTTGCAGCGCGCCTTCGCCGGCCGGTTCCATGTATTCGGCGACCAGCTGGAACTCGCCGCGCGGTTCGTACAGGCCGACCTTGGCGCGCAGCAGCACCTGCATGCCGTCGACCGGGCGGAAGCGCAGCACGGAGGCCTTCATCTTGAACATCGCGCAGCGCACCTGGGCGCCGCTGTCCTTCAGGGTGAAGTACAGATGCCCCGAGGCAGGCTTGGTCACGTTCGACAGCTCGCCCTCGATCCACACCTGCGGCAAGGCGTCGCCCAGCAGGTCGCGCACCAGCCGGTTGAGCAGGCTGGGAGTGAGGACGTGACGTGGCGTGGCGTTGTCGAACGGCTCTGGCATAGAGGCGAGAGCCTAGCATGCGGGCAGTATCAAGTTGTGAGAAAACATCCGCTTGAGGCCGGAAGCGCATGAAAGTTATCAAGTGACGAAAGCCGTGCGCTAGCCTCTTCAGTCGTCACCGGCGTCACGCAGTTCGCGCCAACGGCGTTTGCGCATTCGCCAGCTGCGGATGCCCAGGTTCAACGCGAACCAGGCGGCGATGGCACCGAACGGCCAGCCGATCCACGCCGGCCACAGGAACGCGACCACCGCCAGCGCGGCGAGCGCCACGGTACCGGTCACCAGCGGACCGCTGCTGGTGTCGCCGAGCACGCGGCGGTTGCTCAGCGCGGCACCGACGCTGTTGGCGATGCGCAAGGCGCCGGCGGCCGCGCGGCCGGAACTGCCGCCGGCGTGGCGCACCCGCGGCGGCCGCGTTTCGCTGCTGCGCACTTTTTCGCGGCTGCCGTTGCCGTGCCGACGGCGACGCGAGGCCAGCACGATCTCGGTGGCGTTGCCCAGGTCCTTTTCGTATTGCGCGGCGAGCTGGCCGGCGAAGCCGGCGTCCTCGACCGCCACGTCGAGTTCGCGGTTGCCGAGCCAGCTGGCGATGTTGAGGTTGGACGAACCGACCCGCGCCCACTGGCCGTCGGCCACCGCGGTCTTCGCGTGCAGCATCGAACCGTTCCATTCGAAGACGCGGATGCCGGCTTTCAGCAAGGGCCGGTAACCCGAACGCGACAGGCCGGCCACGATCGGGATGTCGCTGCTGCCGGGCACCAGCAGGCGCACGTCCACGCCGTCGCGCGCGGCCGCCACCAGCGCCTGCACGTACGGCGCGAGGCCCACGAAGTAGGCGTCGGTGAGCCACAGCGTCTTGCGCGCCATCGCGGCGATCAACTGGTCGAGCCGGTACATGCCGGCGGTGGCCGGCTGGGTGGCGATCAGCCGCAGCGCCACGTCGCCGGCCGGCGCGACCGGTTCCGGCATGGCCGAAAATGGCCGCAGCGCGGCACCGGTCTCGCTCCAGCTTTGCGCGAATGCGGCTTCCAGCTCGGCCACCGCCGGACCGCGCAGCGCCACGCCGGTGTCGCGCCACGGCGGTACGTCGCGCGTCGGGTCGCCCAGCCATTTCGCGCTGATGCACACGCCGGACAGGAAGCCGAGGCTGCCATCGACCACCAGCAGCTTGCGGTGGTCGCGGCTGATCCAGCCGAATGGCTGGCCCAGTTGCGGCGGATTGAATACCCGCACCTCGCCGCCGGCCGCACGCAGCGGCGCCCAGAACGCGCCGCGCGACTGGCCGAGACAGCCGACCCAGTCGGCCACCACCGCGACGAACACGCCCGCCTGCGCACGTTCGACCAGGGCATCGCGGAAGGCGCGGCCCACTTCGTCGTCGCGGATGATGTAGTTCTCCAGCAGCACGCGCCGCCGCGCGCCGCGGATCGCGGCCAGCCAGGCGTCATAGTGCGCGGCCGCGTCGATCAGCAGTTCCACCGCGTTGCCGTTGAGCAGCGGGGCACCCGCGGCGCGGCTCAGGGCCTGTTCCGCCAGCAGGCGGCTGGGGGTGGTCGGGATCAATGGCGTAGGCATCGGTCGAGTGTAGGCGATGGCCTGTGCGCACGCCGTCATCCCGGGGCTTCTGGCATGATTCGGCGCATGCTGATCGAGCGCCGTTACACCGACATCGATGCCTGCGCGCGCCACCTTGCCTACGAGCTGGGGCCCGACCTGCGCATCGCCGCGCCGCTGGGTCTGGGCAAACCGCACGGGTTGCTCAACGCGCTGTACCGGCTGGTCGCCGCCGACAGCGGGCGTTCGATGCGGCTGTATACCGCGCTATCGCTGACCCGGCCGCAACCGGCGCCGGGGCTGGAACAGCGCTTCCTCGGGCCGTTCCTCGAGCGCCACTTCGGTGCCGATGCGGTCGACCCGCAGTACGCGCTGGACCAGGCGCGCGACGCGCTGCCCGCGAACGTCGAGGTGCACGAGTTCTACCTGCAGTCCGGCGCGCTGCTGCGTTCGGCCAGCGCCCAGCGCAGCTACATCAGCCAGAACTACACCCATGTCGCGCGCGACCTCGCGGTGCAGGACATCAACCTGCTGGTACAACTGGTGGCGCGGCGCGAGGGACCGGACGGCGTGCATTACAGCCTGTCGTGCAACCCGGATCTGACCCTGGATTTCCTGCGCCAGGTGCAGTCGGCCGGCAGGCAGCGGCCGATGTGCGTGGCGGTGGTCCACCCGGACCTGCCGTACCTCGGCGGCGACGCCGAGGTGGCGCAAGCTTATTTCGACGTGGAACTGCGCCCGGACACGTCGCCGCCGCTGTTCGCGCTGCCGCGCTCGCCGGTGGGTCTGGCCGAATACGCGCTGGGCCTGCATGCCAGCGCGCTGGTCAAGGACGGCGGCTGCCTGCAGATCGGCATCGGCGCGCTGTCCGACGCGCTGGTCAAGGCGCTGCTGTTGCGTCAGCACGACAACACCCAGTGGCGTCGCGCGCTGGTGGCGCTGGACCCGGTCGGCGCCACGCACGCACTGGCCGGCCGGCTGGGCGGCCTGGCACCGTTCGAAACCGGCCTGTACGGCGCCAGCGAGATGGTGATGGACGGCTTCATGCACCTGCAGCGCGGCGGCGTCCTGAAGCGGCGCAGCTGGGACAACCTGGCCCTGGAACGTGCCTCGGCCGCCGGCCAGTTGAACCCCGCCACGCCCGGCGGGCATTACCTGCGCGGTGCGTTCTTCCTGGGTTCGCGCGAACTGTACGAATGGCTGGACGCCACCGAAGCCGCCGATCCGGATGCGATCGACATGTGCGCGGTCTCCAACGTCAACCAGCTGTACGGCAACCACCCGTTGCTGGCGACGCTGCAGCGGCGCGGCGCGCGCTTCTTCAACACCTGCATGATGGCGACCCTGCTCGGCGCGGCGGTGTCCGACACGCTGGAGGACGGCGCCGTGGTCAGCGGCGTCGGTGGCCAGTACAACTTCGTGGCGATGGCGCACGAATTGCCGGATGGCCGCTCGGTGCTGCTGCTGCGCGCCACGCGCAACACCCGTGGCGGGATCGAGAGCAACATCCGCTGGAACTACGGCCAGACCACCATCCCGCGTCACCTGCGCGACATCGTCGTTACCGAATACGGCGTCGCCGACCTGCGCGGCAAGAGCGACAGCGAATGCATCGAGGCGATGCTGTCGATCGCCGACGCGCGCTTTCTCGATGCGCTGTGCGCGGAAGCGAAGGCCCACGGCAAGCTGTCCGCCGATTTCGCGATACCGGAAGCCTGGCGCCGCCATCATCCCGGCCACCTGCGCGAGGTATTGGCGCCGTTCCGGCACAAGGGCCTGCTGCCGAAGTTTCCGTTCGGCAGCGATTTCACCGAGGTCGAGCAGCGCCTGCTGCCGGCGCTGGAGTGGCTGAAGGCCGCCACCGGCAACTGGCGCGGCAAGCTGCGTCTGCTGCGCGCCTTCTGCCGGCCCGGGGAAGCGGCGCCGGGCGAGGCCGAGGCGCTGGCGCGGATGGGGCTGGATGCGCCAACGAGGATGGCCGACCGCTTGCAACGACGCTTGCTGCAAGCCGCCTTGCGCCGGCAATCGTAGCGGCGGCCGCTCGCGGGCTACCGCGTTGAGCGGCCGGTTTCGCCGGGCGACTCGGGGGCAGGTTCCTCCGGCGCCGGATCGTCCATCAACGGCAACACCGACGGGCTGTCCAGGTCGTCGAACTGCTGGTGGTTGACCGCCCAGAAGAACAGCCACACCGCGACGATCACCACCAGCAGGGTGACCGGGATCAGCACCAGCAGGATGTTCATGCGCGCAGCTCGCGTGGGCGGGCTGCCGGACCGGAGGCGTCGGAGTGGTCGGGCGCCGCATCGCCGCCGACGCGCAGCGCGTTGACCACCACCACCAGCGAGCTCAGCGACATGCCGATGCCGGCCAGCCAGGGCGGCACGAAGCCGAACGCGGCAAACGGCACGGCACACAGGTTGTACAGCAAGGCCCAGCGCCGGCTCTGCGCCATCACCTGCTGTACCTGGCGGGCGATGGTGCGGGCATCGACAAGGCCGTCCAGACGTCCATCCAGCAACAGCAGGTCGGCGTGCGCCTGGGCCAGCTCGGTGCCCGACGCCAGCGCCGCGGAGACGTCGGCGCCGGCCAGCACCGGGGCATCGTTGCTGCCGTCGCCCACGGCCAGGGTGGTGTGGCCGTGGGCGCGCGCCGCCTGCAGCCGTTCGAGCTTGTCGGCGGGCGATTGCCGCGCATGCCAGTCGTCGATGCCGAGGCGGGCGGCGAGCGCGGCGACGCGAGTGGCGTCGTCGCCGCTGGCGATCGTGGCGGCGATGTCGTCGCCACGCAGCGCGTCGAGCGTGCGGCGGGCGTCGACGCGCGGCTGTTCGTCGAGATGGAACGCGGCGATCGCGCCTTGCGCATCGGCCAGCAGCAGTGCGCCAGCCATCTCGGACGAAACCGGCAGGTTGCCCGGAGCCAGCGCGAAATCGGCGCGGCCCAGGCGCAGCTCGCGGCCACCGACCTCGCCGCCGATGCCGGCGCCGGCATGCACCTGCACCGACTGCGCATGCAGTGGCAGCGCCTGCTGGCGCGCCGCGTCGGCGAGGGCACGGGCCAGCGGGTGCGAGCTTTCGTGGGCCAGCGCGGCGGCCAGTTGCAGCACCTGTTCGACGGTATCGCCACGCAGGGGTTCGACCGCGCGGCGGTCCAGCTGCGGCACGGTCAGCGTGCCGGTCTTGTCGAACAGCGCGTAGTCGACCCGCGCCAACGCGGTCAGCGCCGCACCGTCGGTGACCAGCACGCCGCGGCCGGCCAGCACACCGAGCGCGCGGGTCAGCGTGGCCGGGCGGGTCAGCGCGAACGCGCAGGGGCAGGCCACCACCAGCACGGCCACCGCGGCCTCAAATGCACGCGTGGGGTCGACCAGCAGCCAGCCCAGCGCGGTGAGCGCGGTGAGCACCAGCACGCGGGCGACGAAGCGGCCGATCTCGCGATCGCTGGCGGCGATCAGCGTGCGCGCCTGCCGCGCTCGGGTGGCCAGGGCGCCCAGCCGTGCCACCGTGGTGGTGGCGCCGCTGTGCTCCACGCGCAACTCGGCCGGCCCGGATAGCAGCACGCTGCCGGCAACCAGCCGTTCGCCACGCTCACGCCGCAGCGGATGCGATTCGCCCGACAGCAGTGCATCATCCACCTGCACGCCGGCGCTTTCCAGCACGCCATCCGCCGGCACGGTGCCGCCTTCGGCGATGTGCACGCGATCGCCGGGCAGCAGGGCGATCGCGGCCACCGTTTCCAGCTCGCCATCGGCGCGGCGTCGCTGCGCCAGCAGCGGCGTGGCGTCGATGGCAGCGTCGCCGAGCGCGCCGCTGCGGTGGCGCGAACGCAGTTCCACGTAGCGTCCGCCGAGCAGCAGGAACACGAACATGGTCACCGAGTCGAAGTAGATCTCGCCGCCGCCGCGCAGCGTGTTGAACGTGCTGGCGAGGAACACCAATGCCACCGCCAGCGCCACCGGCAGGTTGATGCCGAGCCGGCGCTCGCCCAGTTCGCGCACGGCGCCGCTGAAGAACGGCTGCGCCGAGTAGAACACCACCGGCAAGCTGGTCAGCAGGCCCAGCCAGCGGAACAGGTTGCGCGTGCTGAAGTCGACGAAATCGACCACGCCGATGTAGATCACGAACGCGTACGTCATCACCTGCATCGAGCACATGCCGGCGACCAGCAGGCGCTTCAGCGCGTCGTGCTGCTCGTGCGAGCGGGCGTCGTCGATGCTGTCGCGCTGCAGCGGCTGCGCCGGGCAGTTCGCGGCGGCGAAGTGGTCGAGCAGGCTGGGCAGCGAGGTGCGTTTCGCGTCCCACATCACCCGCACGCGCTGCGCCGGGCGATCGATGGCGACACGCCGCACGCCGGGCAGGGCGCGGATCCGCTGTTCCAGCCACAGCACCTGGCGTGCGTCGTTCAGCGACTCGACCCGCAAGGCGATTTCGCTGCAACCGTCGCGGCGCGGGCGCAATACCTGCGCGGCGAGTTGCGGGTGGGCCCAGGCCGCGTAGGTGTTCATCGCGGCGGGTCAGTCGAGGGGTGGGGCGGCGACCCGGCGCTGCTGTGCGTACTTACCGGTACGCCGAACACGGTGTGCGAGGTATCCAGCGGCGTGTCGGCGTGGCTGGCGCCGAGCACGATCATCCACACGCAGCCGGCCAGCGAGCCCACGAAGATGAACACGCCCAGCCACAGCACCGGCTGGCGATACCAGGCCGATGCCGTGCGGGCAGCCATGTCATTGCCTGCTTTCATCGGCAGGGTGCGACAGCTGATAGACGTAGGCCGCTACAACGCGGATCTGCTCGTCGGACAGGCGTGGGCTCCACGCCGGCATGTGGCCCTGGCGGCCCTCGCCGATGCTCTTCTCGATGTCGGCCACGCTGCTGCCGTGCAACCACACCTTGTCGGTGAGGTTTGGTGCGCCCAGTGCCGGGTTGCCCTTGCCCTCGGCGCCGTGGCAGGCGGCGCAGGTGGCGAACAGCGGCTGGCCCGCAGCAGCCTTGGCCGCATCGTGCGGTGCGCCGGACAGGCTCAGCACGTACTGCGCGAGGTTCTTCACGTTGTCCGCGCCAAGGCTCGCCCACGGCGGCATCACGCCGCTGCGCCCGTCGTGGATCGAGGTGGTGATGTCGCTGCCGCTGCCGCCGTAGAGCCAGTCGCCATCGCTGAGGTCGGGCGCGCCGAGCGCAACGTTGCCCTTCGCGCTGCGCTGGTGGCAGGCGGCGCAGTTGTCCTCGAACAGCACCTTGCCCATCTGCAGCGCGGCAGGATCGCTGGACAGCTGCTCGACGGGATACAGCTTGAAGCGCTCCATCAGCGGCGCGAGCGTGGCTTCGTTGACGGCCACGTTGTGCGCCAGCTCGCCATGCGAGGTCCAGCCGAGCAGGCCCTTGAAGCTGCCGAAGCCGGGGAACAGCGCCAGGTAGACGAAGCCGATCACGAACATGGCGCCGGAGAACAGCACCCACCACAGCGGCAGCTTGCGCACGCCTTCGCGCAACACGCCGTGAGCCCAGACGTGGCCGCTGGTGCCATCGGGCAGGGTGGGGATCTTCGCGCGCGGACCCCACAGGTACAGGAAGAAGGTGATGCCCATGTTCAGCACCACCAGGAACATCACCCACAACGACCATCCCGTACTCATGGGCGGTCCTCCCTGTTGTCGAATTCGGATTCGTCTTCCACCGGCTCGTCTTCCATCGGCAGACGTGCCATGCGGTTGAACGTGGGCTTGTGGTACTTGCGCCAGGCCCAGAACCAGATGCCGAGGAAGGTGAACATCATCAGCAGGATGAACACGCCGGCGATGTGGCCCCAGATCGGGTTCATCGGCGTGATCATGGTGCACCTCCGGTGCTGGCCGGCACGCTTGCGGCATCGGGTTCGTTCTTGATGCCCAGGCCCTGCAGGTACGCGATCAGCGCATCCATCTCGGTCTTGCCTTCCACCGCAGCCGGCGCGCCGGCGATATCCGCATCGCTGTACGGATCGCCCAGCTTGCGCAGGGTGCGCATGCGCGCCTGGACGTCGGCGGCGTCGAGCTTCTTTGCGGCCAGCCACGGGTAGCCGGGCATGTTCGACTGCGGCACGACCTGGCGCGGGTCCAGCAGGTGGATGCGCTGCCAGTCGTCGGAGTACTTGCCGCCGACGCGGGCCAGGTCCGGGCCGGTGCGCTTGGAGCCCCACTGGAACGGCCGGTCGTAGACCGATTCGGCCGCAGTGGAGAAATGGCCGTAGCGCTCGGTCTCGAAACGCAGTGCGCGGATCATCTGCGAGTGGCACAGGTAGCAGCCCTCGCGCACGTAGACGTCCTTGCCGGCCAGCCGCAGCGGGTCGTACGGATGCACGCCGGGCGGCGCCTCCAGCGTGTGCGCCTCGACGAACAGCGGGGTGATCTCGGCCAAGCCGCCCAGCGAGACCATGATCGCGATGCCGATCGCGAGCAGGCCGGCGTGTTTCTCGATTGCTTCGAAATGTTTGTACGCCATAACCAAACCTCCTCAACCGGCGACGGGCAGCGGGGCCGGAACCTGATGCGGCACCGGCTCGGGGATCGGCACCGGGATCGGCTTGATCAGGCGCGCGCGCGCATCCGCCGCGGTATGCCACAGGTTCCAGGCCATGACCCACATGCCCGACAGGATCAGCACGCCGCCCAGCCAGCGGATCAGGTACATCGGCTTGATCGCGATCAGGCTGTCCAGGAAACCATAGGTGAGCGCGCCGTCCGGATTGGTGGCGCGCCACATCAGGCCTTCGGTGACACCGGCGGTCCACATCGAACCCACGTACAGCAGGGTGCCCATGATGTGCAGCCAGAAATGCGCTTCCATGCCCTTGTGCGAATACATCTCCGGACGGCCCAGCGCGCGCGGTGCCATCGCGTAGAGCGAGCCGATGGTGATCATCGCGACCCAGCCCAGTGAGCCGGAATGCACGTGGGCGATGGTCCAGTCGGTGTAGTGCGACAGCGAGTTCACCGTCTTGATCGCCATCATCGAGCCTTCGAAGGTCGATGCGGCGTAGAACACCAGCGACATCACCATGAATTTCGCGGCGGGGTCGGTCTTCAACCGCCACCACGAGCCGTTGAACGTGAGCAGGCCGTTCGCCGCCGAACCCAGGCTGGGCATCAGCAGCACCAGCGAGAACGCCATGCCGACCGACTGCACCCAGTCGGGCAGGGCGGTGTACATCAGGTGGTGCGCGCCGGCCCACATGTAGACCGAGATCAGCGCCCAGAAATTGACGATCGAGAAGCGGTAGCTCCACAGCGGCTGCTGCGCCTGCCGCGGCACGAAGTAATACATCATGCCGAGGAAGCCGGCGGTGAGGAAAAACGCCACCGCGTTGTGGCCGTACCACCACTGCACCATCGCATCGACCACGCCCGAATAGATCGGGTAGGACTTGAACAGCGACACCGGCAGGGCGAGGTTGTTGACGATGTGCAGCAGGCCCACCGCGATGATGAACGCGCCGTAGTACCAGTTCGCCACGTAGATGTGCTTGATGCGCCGGCGCGCCAGGCTGCCGAAGAACACCACGCCGAAGCTCACCCAGACGATCGCGATCAGGATGTCGATGACCCATTCCGGCTCGGCGTATTCCTTGCTCTGGGTCATGCCCAGCGGCATGGACACCATCGCCAGCACACAGACCAGCTGCCAGCCCCAGAACGTGAACGCAGCCAGTTTCTTGAACGCCAGCCGCGCGTGGCCGGTGCGCTGCACCACGTAGTAGCAGGTGCCCATCAGCGCCGAGCCGCCGAACGCGAAGATCACGCCGAAGGTATGGTCGGGGCGGAGCCGGCTGAAGGTCAGCCAGGGGATCTCGAAATTGAGCGCCGGCCACAGCAGCTCGGCGGCGGCGTAGACGCCGACCGACATGCCGATGATGCCCCAGACCGCCGCGGCCAGCAGGAACTGGCGCACGACCTTGTCGTTGTAATACTCGGTATTCGGCATGGGGTTCCCCGGCTGGACATCTGGACAATCTAAAGTGAAGCATGCGGTGCCGCATTGATCCCGATCAAGTTGCTGCGGCAATCCGTCCACGTGCCGATGACGCGGGAGCCGCCATGTGCTGCGGCTGGCAGCCAGCGTGCGCCGATTTGCCACAGGGCGACAGGCCTGATCGGGTATCCTTGGCACTATCGCCGCGAACCATCGCGACCTGTCATCCCGGTTGATTCCATGAGTGAGATTGCCACACAGAAACCGCGTCCGGCTGGGCCGGCGCTACGCCGGCCCAGCGTGGCCGTGCAGATCGGCAAGGTAAAGGTCGGCGGCGGCGCGCCGGTGGTGGTGCAGTCGATGACCAACACCGATACCGAGGACCCGGCCAGCACCGCGAAACAGATCGCCGAGCTGGCCCGCGCCGGCTCCGAACTGGTGCGCATCACGGTCAACACGCCGGCCGCCGCTGCCGCGGTGCCGCGCATCGCCGAGCGGCTGGCGATGATGGGCGTGGACGTGCCGATCATCGGCGACTTCCACTACAACGGGCACCTGCTGCTGGAACGCGAGCCGGCCTGTGCCGAAGCGCTGGCGAAGTACCGCATCAACCCCGGCAACGTCGGTTTCGGCAAGAAGCATGAAAGCCAGTTCGCGTCGATCATCGAGAAGGCGCTGCGCTACGCCAAGCCGGTGCGCATCGGTGCGAACTGGGGCTCGCTGGACCAGGGCATGGTCACCGCGCTGATGGACGAGAACGCACGCCGCGCCGATCCGTGGGACGCCTCGCACGTGGCCCGCGAGGCGCTGATCCGCTCGGCGCTGGATTCGGCGGCGTTGGCCGAGAAGATCGGCCTGCCACGCGACCGCATCATCCTGTCGTGCAAGGTCTCCGGCGTGCAGGAACTGATCGCCGTGTACCGCGACCTGGCCGCGCGCTGCGACTACGCGCTGCACTTGGGCCTGACCGAAGCCGGCATGGGTTCCAAGGGCATCACCGCATCCAGCGCCGCGTTGGCGGTGCTGCTGCAGGAAGGCATCGGCGACACCATCCGCATCTCGCTCACGCCGGAGCCTGGTGCCTCGCGCACCGGCGAGGTGATCGTGGCGCAGGAGCTGCTGCAGACCATGGGCCTGCGCTCGTTCACGCCGCTGGTCACCGCCTGTCCGGGTTGCGGCCGCACCACCAGCGAGTTCTTCCAGGAACTGGCCAAGACCGTGCAGGAACACGTACGCGAACAGATGCCGACCTGGCGCATCAAGTACGACGGCGTGGAGAACCTCACCCTGGCGGTGATGGGCTGCATCGTCAACGGTCCGGGCGAATCCAAGCACGCCAACATCGGCATCTCGCTGCCGGGCAACGGCGAGGCGCCGGCGGCGCCGGTGTTCATCGACGGCGAGAAGGCGATGACCCTGCGCGGCGACAACATCGCCAACGAATTCGTGGGCATCCTCGACGACTACGTGGCCCGCAAGTATGCGGCGCGAACGGGCTGAGGCTGAGGTTCCGGTCACACCGCCACGGCAGGCGCGGACTCATACTTCCGCCTGCCCGCAAGAGGCGTGGCGCGCATGTCGTGGGCGGGATGATCTCGCCGGGGAGCCGTCGTGAGAATCAGCCCTCAGTCCCGCACCGTCCTGCTCTACGTGCTGTTGTCCGCGTTGTGGATCTGGCTGTCCGATCGTGCGCTGGACGCCCTGGTGCACGGTCAGGCCGAGTTGACCTCCCTGCAGAGCGTCAAGGGCTGGCTGTTCGTGGCCAGCACGGGTGCGCTGCTGTACTGGATGATCGGCCGTGACCTGCGCCGCCTGCAGGCTGCCAACCGGAAACTGCTGGACGGGCATGCCCAGGCCTTGCGCGTGCTGGTCTCGGCGATGGATATCCGCCACCGCGAGACCGGCGACCATTCCGACCGGGTGATGCGCATGGCCACCGGCCTGGCCCGTCTGGCCGGCGTGCACGGCGAGGCGTTGCGCAACCTCACCTTTGGCGCCTTGCTGCACGACATAGGCAAGCTCGCCTTGCCCGATGCGGTGCTGATCAAGCCGGGCAAGCTGGACGACGAGGAGATGGCGGTGATGCGCCGCCACCCGCAGCTCGGCTACGAGCTGCTGCAGCGGGTGGACTTCCTGCGCGATGCCGGCGATATCCCGCACAGCCATCACGAGCGCTGGGACGGCGGCGGCTATCCGCAAGGCTTGCGCGGCGAGGAGATCCCGCTGGCCGCGCGCATCTTCAGCGTGGTCGACGTGTGGGATGCGCTGATCACGGTGCGCGTGTACAAGCCGGCGTGGCCGGAGTCAGAGGTGCTGGATTACCTGCGCGAAGTTGCCGGCAGCCAGCTCGATCCCCATCTGGTGACGCTGTTCCTGGAAAATTACGACGAACTCAAGGCACTCGGTCGCTGAAACCGGTCCCCGCGCAGGGCTGGATCAGCCGCGGCGTGAAGGCGGCCCAGCTGCCGACCAGCCCGGGCAACTGGCCGAGCCGGGCCACTTGGCGCAGGAATTCCACACGGGGCATTTCGACAGCACCCAGGCTGAGCGTATGCGGGTTGCTGACCTGGGTGTCGATCAGCGGGAAATCCATGTCGCGCAGCAGGCCTGCCAGCGCGGCCAGGGCGAGCTTCGAGCCGCCGCTTTCCGCGCTGAACATCGACTCGCCGCAGAACAGCCGGCCGATCGCGACGCCGTAGATGCCGCCGACCAGGCGCTCGCCGTCCCACACTTCCACGCTGTGCGCATGGCCGAGCCGGTGCAACTGGACATAGGCGTCGATCATCGCCGGCACCAGCCAGGTGCCGGCGTCGTTGGCGCGCGGCGCGGCGCAGGCGCGGATGACCTGGTCGAATGCGTGGTCGACGGTCAGCCGCCATGATTTGCCCCTGAGCTGGCGGTGCAGGCTGCGGTTGATCCGCAGGGTTTCGGTATGGAACACGCAGCGCGGGTCGGGCGACCACCACAGGATCGGCTCGTGCTCGCCGAACCACGGGAAGATGCCGAGGCTGTACGCGGCCAGCAGCCGCCGGGGCGACAGGTCGCCGCCGAACGCGAGCAGGCCGTTCGGTTCGGCCAGCGCCTGGCGCGGGTCGGGGAAGCGGTCCCAGAGTTCGGCATCCAGCAGCGGCAGCCTGTTCATCGTTCGACCTTGCCGTGATCGGCATAAGGGCTGTGGCCTTGCAGCTCGGCGGCATAAGCGTCGACCGCTTCGGCCTCGCTGGCAAGCGCCGTCGCCACCGCGGCACGGAAATCGGGGTTGGCTAGGTAGTGGCGCGAGTGCGTGCGCACCGGCAGGAACCCGCGCGCCAGCTTGTGTTCGCCCTGCGCGCCCGGTTCGAAGCGTTCCAGGCGGTGTGCGATCGCGTACTCGATGCCGCGGTAGTAGCACAGCTCGAAATGCAGGCCGGGCACGTCCATCGACGCGCCCCAGTAGCGGCCGTACAGCACGTTGCCGCCTTGCACGAACAGCGCCATCGCCACGATGGCCGCGCCGTCGCGGGCCAGTGCGAGCTGCGCGGTTGATCCCAGCGCGCCGAGCCGGCGGAAGAACGCGGCGGTCAGCGCGGCGTGGTTGCCTTTCATGTCGAAGGTGGCTTCGTACAGCGCATGCACGCGCTGCCATTCATCGAGACTGAGCGTGTCGCTGCTGCGCCACTCGAAGGCCAGTCCGCTCGCCGCCACCTGGCGGCGTTCGCGCAGGATGTTCTTGCGCTTCTTGTGGTTGAGCGCAGCGAGGAAATCCGGGAAGTGGCGGTAGCCGCGGTTGTGCCAGTGGAACTGCACGTCCGAGCGCGCCAGCCAGTCGTCGCCGAAGGCGGCCAGTTCGGCAGCTTGCAGGAAATTCGCGTGCACCGATGACAGGCCGAGCCGCGCGGCTTCGTCGCGCATGGCGTCGACCAGCGCACGCTGCAGGTGCGGCGTGCGTGCGCCGTTGCCGGCGAGCAGGCGCGGGCCGGGCACGGGCGAGTAGGGCACGCCGTTGAGCAGCTTCGGGTAGTACTCGCCGCCGGCACGCTCCCACGCGCTGGCCCAGCTCCAGTCGAACACGAACTCGCCGTGCGAGTTGCCCTTCAGGTACAGCGGCGCGGCGGCCACCAGGCGGCCGTCTTCGTACAGGCCCAGGTGATGCGCCTGCCAGCCCCAGTCGGGGCGGATGCAGCCGCTGCGTTCCAGCGCGTCCAGGAACGCGTGCGACACGAACGGGTTCGCATCGGCACGCAGGGCGTCCCACTCCGCGGCTGGCAGTTCGGCGATCGCGGTATGGAAGCGGATGTTGTGCATGGCCGTGGAGAGTGGAGGAAGCGACAAGTTCCCGCCACTGCTCGTTGCTCAATCCTCTCCACTCACTCCCGCTTCATCAACCCGCCGGGGTCTGCTGATCCAGCCAGCGTTCCGCGTCCAGCGCGGCCATGCAGCCGAAGCCGGCGGAGGTGACGGCCTGGCGGTAGATGTGGTCGGCCACGTCGCCGGCCGCGAACACGCCGGGCACCGAGGTCATCGTGGCCATGCCGTGCTGGCCGCTGTGAATCTTGATGTAGCCGTCGTGCATGTCGAGCTGGCCTTCGAAGATGCCGGTGTTCGGCGTGTGGCCGATCGCCACGAAGAAGCCGGTGGCCGCGATGTCGCGGGTGGCGCCGGAGTTGACGTCCTTCACGCGCACGCCGGTGACGCCGCTGTCGTCACCCAGCACCTCGTCGATGCTGTGGTTCCAGACCAGCTCGATCTTGCCGGCGGCGGCCTTCTCGAACAGCTTGTCCTGCATGATCTTCTCGGCGCGCAGTTTGTCGCGGCGATGCACCAGGTAGACCTTGCGGCCGATGTTGGCCAGGTACAGCGCCTCCTCGACCGCGGTGTTGCCGCCGCCGATCACCACCACGTCCTGGTCGCGGAAGAAGAAGCCGTCGCAGGTGGCGCAGGCGGACACGCCCTTGCCCTTGTACTTCTCCTCGCTGGCGATGCCGAGGTACTTGGCGGTGGCGCCAGTGGTGATGATCAGTGCGTCGGCGGTGTACTCGCCGGAGTCGCCCTTGAGCCGGAACGGGCGCTGCTTCAGGTCCGCCGTATGGATGTGGTCGAAGATCATCTCGGTGTGGAAGCGCTCGGCGTGCTCGGCCATGCGCTGCATCAGCGCCGGCCCCTGCAGGCCCTCGACGTCGCCCGGCCAGTTGTCCACATCGGTGGTGGTCATCAGCTGGCCGCCCTGTTGCAGGCCGGTGATCATGGTCGGCTTGAGGTTGGCGCGGGCCGCATACACCGCAGCGGTGTAGCCGGCGGGGCCGGAGCCGAGGATCAGCAGGCGGCTGTGTTTGGGGGCGACGCTCATGGGTATAATCCTTGGGTTGTCTGGTGACTTGAGTGGCTATTCGCTCCGACCCCTGCGGCGGTTTCCCTTCGGGCCGCATCGGGCGATGGCGACGGAGCGTACGACCCCCGGAAGAATGGGGAATACACGACACCGATTCAAGGCATCGGCAGATCGGCGGCACGACAGCGGCGACTGCGCGATGGATTCACACTTCCACAGGACCCATCCTTCATGCGCATCGGCATTCCCTCCGAAACCAAGACCCTGGAAGGTCGCGTCGCCCTCATTCCGGCCGCTGCCGCCGACCTGGTGCGTCGTGGCCACGACGTGTTCATCCAGTCCGGAGCCGGCCTGAAAAGCGGCTTTGCCGATGAGGCCTACGCGAGGGAGGGCATCACCGTGGTGGCGGATGCCGCCGCGCTGTACGAGGCCGGCGAGTTGATCGTCAAGGTGAAGGAGCCGGTCGCCGGCGATCTCGCCTTGCTGAAAAAGCACCATCTGCTGTTCTGTTACCTGCACCTGGCGGCCGAGCCCGAGCTGACCCGCAGCCTGCTCGGCATCGGGCTGACCGGCGTGGCGTTCGAATCGGTGACCGAGAACGGCATGCTGCCGCTGCTGCTGCCGATGTCGGTGATCGCCGGCCGCATCGCCACCCAGATCGGCACCACGCTGCTGCACCGCCCGCAGGGCGGCAAGGGCAAGCTGCTCGGCGGCATGGCTTCCACCCCGCGCGGCAAGGTCGTGGTGCTCGGCGCCGGTGCCGCCGGCGGCAATGCCGCCGCGCTGGCCGCGGCCGCCGGCGCCAACGTGGTGGTGTTCGACAAGCGCCAGGACCGTCTGGCCGAGATGATGGCGATGGGTCCGAACGTCACCGCGCTGTATGCCTACGAGTCGTCGGTAGCCGAGGAGGTACGCGACGCCGACATCGTGGTCGGCGCGGTGCTGATCCCCAGTGCCCGGGCGCCGCACGTGGTCAGCGAGGCGATGGTCAGGACGATGGAGCCGGGCAGCGTGCTGGTGGACATCGCGATCGACCAGGGCGGCTGCTTCGAGACTTCGAAGCCGACCACCTGGGAGAAGCCCACCTACGACGTGCACGGCATTACCCACTTCTGCGTGACCAACATGCCGGGTGCGGTGCCGCAGACGTCGTCACTGGCGATTTCCGCCGCGATCCTGCCGTACGTGCAGCGCCTGGCCGCGGGCAGCGAGTGGCGCCAGTTCGCCCCGCTGAATAGCGGCATCAATGTCGACGGCGGCAAGCTGGTGCATCCTGCGCTGCAAGGTATGCTCTAACCCTTGGCAGGCAGGAAGGGGGCACCCAGGGTGGCGCGCAGCACGAACGTCAGGCAACAACCGAAGGAAGGCCTCAGCGAGGAGCTGAAGCGGCGGCTGCGCGAAGCCGGTGCCCTGCTGCTGTTGCCGCTGGCGCTGTACCTGCTGGTGTGCCTGTTCAGCTACAACCCGCACGACCCCAGCTGGACGAACGCCGGTCAGCTGGAACACGCGCGCAATTTCGGCGGCACCGTCGGCGCCTACATCGCCGACCTGCTGCGCTGGATCTTCGGCCTGGTCGCCTACTGCTTCCCGCTGCTGCTGCTGTTGCTGGGCGTGCAGGTGCTGCGCCAGCGCGGCGAGCAGGTGGTGCATCCGTGGGAGCCGGCGCTGCGCCTGATCGGCTTCGTGTTCTTCTTCATCACCGGCCCGGCGTTGCTGTACCTCAATTTCCACGACGAGCCGGTACTGCCCCAAGGTGTGGGCGGCATCATCGGCGTGTGGGTCGGCGACGCCCTGCTCAGCGCGTTCGGCAACAAGGGGGCGCCGCTGCTGTTGCTGGCCTTGTTCCTGGTCGCGGTGACCCTGGCCACCGGGTTGTCCTGGTTCAAGGTGATGGACCTGACCGGGCATGGCGTGCTGAAGCTGCTCGACTGGCTCAAGGGCAAGTTGCGCGAGGCGCCGCAGGTGCTGGCCGCGCGGCAGGCGCGCACCGAGCGCGAGGTGGTGAAGAAAGCCGATGCGGTGCGCCAGGCCAAGCGCGAACCGGTGCGCATCGAGGCGCCGCCCGCGCCGGTGACCAAGAGCGAGCGGGCCCGGCTGGAAACGCAGATCCCGCTGTTCGTCGGCGCCGCCACGCCGGGCGAACTGCCGCCGCTGTCGCTGCTGGACGAGGCGCCGCCGCAGGGGCCGGGCTATTCCGAGGAAACCCTCGAGGTGCTCTCGCGCCAGGTCGAGTTCAAGCTGAAGGACTTCAAGATCGACGTGAAGGTAGTCGGCGCCTATCCGGGCCCGGTGATCACCCGCTTCGAGATGGAGCCGGCGCCGGGCATCCGCGGCTCGCAGGTGTCGAGCCTGGACAAGGACATCGCGCGCGGCCTGTCGGTGGTCAGTGTGCGCGTGGTCGACGTGATCCCCGGCAAGAACGTGATCGGGCTGGAGATCCCCAATACCCACAAGCAGATCGTGTATCTCTCCGAGATATTGCGTTCGGACAAGTACGACCAGCAGAAATCGCCGCTGGCGCTGGCGCTGGGCAAGGACATCGGCGGCAAGCCGGTGGTGGTCGACCTGGGCAAGATGCCGCATCTGCTGGTGGCCGGCACCACGGGTTCGGGCAAGTCCGTGGCGGTCAACGCGATGGTGCTGAGCCTCTTGTACAAGGCCAGCCCGAAAGACGTGCGGATGATCATGATCGACCCGAAGATGCTGGAGCTCTCGGTGTACGAGGGCATCCCGCACCTGCTGGCGCCGGTGGTCACCGACATGAAGGAGGCCGCCAACGCGCTGCGCTGGTGCGTCGCCGAGATGGAGCGCCGCTACAAGCTGATGGCAGCCGTCGGCGTGCGCAACCTGGCCGGCTTCAACAAGAAGGTGAAGGACGCAGAGAACGCCGGCCAGCCGATGCTGGACCCGCTGTTCCGGCCGAACCCGGACATGCCGAACCTCGCCGCCGAACCGCTGGAGCCGCTGCCGTACATCGTGGTGTTCATCGACGAATTCGCCGACATGATGATGATCGTCGGCAAGAAGGTGGAGGAGCTGATCGCCCGCCTGGCGCAGAAGGCGCGCGCCGCCGGCGTGCACCTGATCCTGGCCACCCAGCGCCCGTCGGTGGACGTGATCACCGGCCTGATCAAGGCGAACATCCCCACCCGCATCGCGTTCCAGGTCTCCAGCAAGATCGACTCGCGCACGATTCTCGACCAGTCCGGCGCCGAGACCCTGCTTGGCCACGGCGACATGCTCTACCTGCCGCCGGGCACCGCCACGCCGGAACGCGTGCACGGCGCCTTCGTCGACGACCACGAAGTGCATCACGTGGTCGCCTGGCTGAAATCGCAGGGCGCGCCGAACTACATCGAGGGCGTGCTGGAGGAAGTCCAGGCCACCAGCGACGGCAAGTTCATCAACGACTCGGGCCTGCCGCAGGAAGGCGAAGAGGGCGGCGACGCGGATACCCAGCTGTACGACAAGGCCGTGGCGATCGTCACGCAAACCCGTCGCGCCTCGATCTCCGGCGTGCAGCGGCATCTGCGCATCGGCTACAACCGCGCCGCGCGGCTGGTCGAACAGATGGAGCAGGACGGCGTGGTCAGTGCCCCGCAGCACAACGGCAACCGTGAGGTGCTGGCGCCGCCTCCGCCGAAGAACTGAAGCCAGTTCGCACGGCAGGCACTGCCGGTATCCTGCGAAGCCCGAAGAACACCACCCGCCGCCCCTACCGATCCGTTAAGCCGGCACTGTCCACAATCCACCGCCACCGCCACGTTCCGGGGAATCCGATGAAACGCTTCATGTTTGCCCTGTCCGCCATCGTGCTGACGCTGTCGCTGAGCGCCGTGGCGCAGGCTGCCGCGGGCCCGGCGCGCGCGCGGCTGGATGCCTTCGCCACCGGCCTGCATTCGCTCACCGGCCACTTCAGCCAGACCCTGACCGACCTCAACGGCCACACCAGCAAGAACAGCTCCGGCACCCTGGCGCTGCAGGCGCCGCGCCAGTTCCGCTGGGATACGCTGGCGCCGTACAAGCAGACCATCGTCGCCGACGGCAGCCGGGTATGGATGTACGACCCGGAACTCGAACAGGTCACCGTGCGCGTGCAAAGCAGCGAAGAGGCGCACAGTCCGCTCACCGTGCTGACCGACCTCAAGCAGATGGACAAGGACTTCAAGGTGGTCGAGCAGGGCGAGCATGACGGCCTGGCCTGGCTGCGGCTCAGTTCCACCGCGAAGGACCCGCAGTTCGACTACGCCGACCTCGGCTTCGATGCGAATGGCCTGGCCCGCATGACCTTCCGCGACCAGCTCGGTTCCACCACCGACATCCGCTTCTCCGGTTGGCAGCGCAACGCGCCGATTCCGCCGGCCACCTTCAACTTCGTGCCGCCGAAGGGCGCCGACGTGATCGGCGATGCGCCGGTGATCGACGTGCAGCCGCTGAAGGACTGATGCCGCCATGACCGTGCTGCGCCGGTTGCCGCGCTGGGCCTGGATCGGCGGCGGCATCCTCGCCTTCATCGCCGGCATGGTCAACGCCGCCGGTTACATGGGCTTTCGGCACCAGTCGATCACCAACCTCACCGGGTCCACCAGCCTGCTCGGCATCGCGGTGGGCACCGGCGACGGCGGCGAGGCATGGCACTGGCTGCTGTCGATCAGCGCCTTCGTGATCGGCGCGCTGCTCAGCGGGCTGATCGTGCAGCAACACACGCTGAAACTCGGCCGCCGTTATGGGGTGGCGCTGGTGCTGGAATCGCTGCTGCTGTTCGCCGCGGTGCCGTTGCTGGACGCCGGCAGCTCGTACGGCCTGGACCTGGCCGCGATGGCGGCCGGGCTGCAGAACGGCATGGCCAGCACCTACAGCGGCATGGTGTTCCGCACCACCCATGTCTCGGGCATGTTCACCGACCTGGGCATCTACATCGGCCAGCGCCTGCGCGGGCTGGAGGTGGATACCTTGCGCATCCGCGTCTGCCTGCTGGTGGTCGTCACGTTCACGCTGGGAAGCGCCATCGGGGCGATGCTGTTCCAGGTGCTGGGTGAGCGCACCTTGCTGATCCCGGCCGTGCTCACCGGCCTGTGCGGCGTGGGCTACGGCGTCTACCGCCAGTACACGCTGATACGCGGAATCGACGCCGATGCGGCTTGACCATCGCGCCGCTCAGCTGGCGATGGCGCAACGGTTGCGACCGGCGTGCTTGGCTTCGTACAACGCCTTGTCGGCGCGCGACAGCCATTGCTCGATCGACTCGCCCGGACGCAGCGCGGCGATGCCGATGCTGGCGGTCACCGGGATCGAGCGCCCGTCATGGTTCACCGTGGTGGCGGCCAGCGCCGCGCAGATGCGCTCGGCGATGTCCCGCGCCAGCGGCAGGCCGGTATCCGGCAGGCACAGCACGAATTCCTCGCCGCCGTAGCGGCCCACCAGGTCGCCCTGGCGGCAGTGCTGCCTGATCACCTCGATCGCGCCGCGGATCACCGCGTCGCCGGCCAGATGGCCGTGGGCATCGTTGATCAGCTTGAAGCGGTCCAGATCGAACAGCGCGATGCAGGCCGATCCTCCTTGCGCCCGTTCGCGCTCGAGTCCGGCCAATTCCAGGAAGCGGCGGCGGTTGTAGACGCCGGTCAGCCCGTCGGTGCTGGCCAGTTCGTCCAGGCGGCGGTTCGCGACGAGCAGATCGCGCGTGCGCTCGTCGACCTGCCGCTGCAACTGGACCGCCTGTCGCCCAAGGTACAGGGTGCGCAAATGCACCAGCGCGGCGATCAGCGCCGCCAGCAGCAGGGCAGCGACGATCCGGCTGAGCGTGGTTTCGTACCAGCGCGGCTTGACCGTGACCGCAAGGTCGGTCTCGACCGTGTGCGGCTGCAGGCCACGGGTGGCGGCGCGCAGGCGCAGCCGGTAGTTGCCGTGCGGCAGACTGGTGTAGATGGCGCTCGGCAGGTTGCCCTTGGGGATGACCGTCCAGTCCTCGTCGAGACCGTCCATGCGATAGCTGTAGGCCGTCTCCATCGGCGCCTGATAGTCGAGCAGGGCGAAGTCCAGGCGCAGGTTGCGGTTGCCCCGGTCCAGCCTGATCTTCGCGTTGCCGGCCGGCAGTTTGCCGAATGGCATCGCCACGCCGTTGACGACGGCATTGGTGACCGCCAGCGGTGCGGTGGCGCTCGGCAACGGTTGCCAGTGCGGGCGGATCACGGTCAGTCCGCCCAGCCCGCCGAACAACAGCTCGCCACCGGGCGCGCGTGCCGCGGCGACGTTGACGTAGCTGGCGATGTGCAGGCCGTCGCGGGTGCCGAGGTTGGCCACCTCGTGCGTATCGCCGTCGATCCTGGCCACGCCGTTGGACAGGCTGGCCCAGAGCCGGCCCTGGTCGTCGGCCAGCACCGCGTTGACCTTGTCGCTGGACAGGCCTTGCGCCAGGCCTATCGTCTGGAATTTCCACGCTTCGCCATCGGCCGGGGGATCGGCCACGCCCAGCCCGCCGAATGTGCTGACCCATACCTGCCCATGCGGGCCGCTGCTGATCGAACCGATCAGGTCCTGCGGCAGGCTGCTGGTTTCGCCGGCGCGATGGCGCAGGTTGGTGAAACGGCGCGGCAGGCTGTCGCCGCTGGCGATGCTGAGGCCGCGGCCGGTGCCGTACCACCAGTCGTTGCCCACCTTCGCGATGTGCCGCACGGTGTCGCTGGCCAGGCTGGACGGATCGTTCGGCACGTGGCCGGCGTGTTCCAGCACGCGGGTGCGGATGTCGTAGCGGTAGATGCCGTCGTAGGTGCCGATGACGAGGCGCGGGCCATCCGGCTGCAGGCTCAGCACCGGCTTGTCGTGCAGCGCCGGCAGCACCGAGTCCTCGATCGCCAGCGTATCCGGGTCGACCCGCGCCAGCCCCTGGGTGCCGACCCAGATCGAACCGTCGGCGGCTTCCGCGAGGCTGCGCACGTCGCGTTGCGTCTGGCTGCCGTCCAGGTGAAGGTGGCGCATGCGGCCGGCCTTCAGGTCGATCACGTCGATGTGGCCGGCGCCGAGGCCGAGCCAGATCCGCCCGCGCGAGTCGACGAAGATGCTGTGCACGTTGGTGTCGGACAGCGCGTTCTGTTCCAGCGGCGAAGGCAGCAGCGAGAACGCAGTGCGCGCCTGCGGATTGTGGTGGGCGATGCCCAGGTCGGTGGCTGCCCAGATATTTCCCGAGCGGTCGCGCAGCAGGGCGCGCACCGAGTCGCCGGGCAGGGACGAGGGCACCGCCGGGTCGTGGTCGATCCGTAGCACGCTTGGCTCGCCGGGCGCGTACTCGAGTACGCCGCCGCCGTCGGTGGCGATCCATATCTCGCCAGTGCCGGTCTGCAGGAAGTCGCGCACGGTCGCGTGGCGTGCGCTGTCCGGGTAGCCGCTGAAGCCCGGCACGCCGTGCCAGCGGCCGTCGGTATCCCGGTACGCCGCGCCAGCCTGGCCGCTGCCGGCCCACAGGCGGCCTTCGCGATCCTGCATGATCGCCCAGATCTGGTTGCCGAGCACTGTGGCGGCGGGCTTGTCCGGTGCCGCGGGCCGCACGAAGGCATGCGTGCCTGCGCGGCGGACGAACAGGCCGCCGTTGTTGCCCAGCCACAGGTTGCCGTGCCGGTCCTGCATCACGCTGAAGTTGCGTGGCGCGGCATCCGGCCCAGTGTCCACCCGGCGGATTTTGCCGGTGCGCAGGTCGAGGTGGTCCAGCCCATCCTCGGTGGCGATCCACACGCCGCCTGCGTGATCGTCGCCCAGCGCGAAGACCTTGCGGTCGGAGAGGCCGTCGGCGCCGACCGGATAGACATGGAAGCTGTTGTCCGCCGGCTCGAAGCGGACCAGGCCGCCGGCATTGGTGCCGATCAGCAGGCTGCCGTCCGGCAGCGCGAGCAGGCTGCGCACGTAGGCGTCGGGCAGGCCGGGGACCTTGCCGCTGCCGGCGCCAAACACCTGCAGGCGGTAGCCGTCGTAGCGCACCAGGCCACCCATGGTGCCGATCCAGACCAGGCCGTCGCGGTCCTGGGCAATCGCGGTGGTGATCGAATGCGGCAAGCCGTCGGAAATGCCGACCTGGTCGAACCAGGGCGCGTCGAACGGAGCCCAGGGATCGCCGCTGCCGGCGCTGGCCGGGGTGCACAGGAAGAACAGCAGGAACAGACCGGCAAGACGCAGGCAGAAACGGCGGCGACAGAAGCGCGCGCCGGTCATGCGTCGCGCAACCTGCCCGGCAGGCGTGCGCCAGCACGGCCTGTCGCGATCATCCATCCGGAAGGAAACTGCCCCCTTGCCTTCACCTGCGTCCTGCCCCCGACAGCGCGTAGCGGGCCAAACACCGCTGCGTGGCGGGATCATACCGGCAATCGGCGGCGGCCAGATGAACCGGCAGGCATGGCTTATCATGCCCGGATGCCCCGTCCTGTCTCGCCATCCACCCCCGGCCTGTTCGCCGAACCCGACGCGCTCAAGCCGCTGGCCGAGCGCATGCGCCCGCGCAGCCTCGATGAAATCGTCGGCCAGCAGCGCCTGGTCGGTCCGGACAAGGCACTGCGCCGTGCGCTGGAAGCCGGCAAGATCCATTCGATGGTGCTGTGGGGTCCACCCGGCTGCGGCAAGACCACGCTGGCACTGCTGGTGGCGCGTTACGCCGATGCGGATTTCCGCGCGATTTCGGCGGTGCTGTCCGGTTTGCCGGACGTGCGCAAGGCGCTGGCCGAGGCCGAGGTGAACTTCGCCCAGGGCCGTCGCACCGTGCTGTTCGTCGACGAGGTGCACCGTTTCAACAAGACCCAGCAGGATGCCTTCCTGCCGCACATCGAGCGCGGCGTGATCATCTTCATCGGCGCCACCACCGAGAACCCCTCGTTCGAGCTGAACTCCGCGCTGCTGTCGCGCTGCCGCGTGCATGTGCTGGAGCCGATCTCCACCGACGACATCATTGCCGCGCTGAAGCGCGCGCTGGCCGACAGCGAACGCGGCCTTGGCGAGTTGCAGCTGCAGGTTTCCGACGAATCGCTGGACTCGATCGCCCAGGCCGCCGACGGCGACGTGCGCCGCGCGCTGACGTTGCTGGAAATCGCCGCCGAGTTGGCCGACGACAAGCGTATCGACGAAGCCACCCTGACCCAGGTGCTGGCCGACCGCACGCGCCGCTTCGACAAGCAGGGCGAGCAGTTCTACGACCAGATCTCGGCGCTGCACAAGTCGGTGCGCTCGTCCGATCCCGATGCGGCGGTGTACTGGCTGTGCCGCATGCTCGACGGCGGCGTCGATCCGCTGTACCTGGCCCGGCGCATGACGCGCATGGCGGTGGAAGACGTCGGCCTGGCCGAGCCGCGGGCCTGGCGCATGGCGCTGGACGCGTGGGATACCTACGAGCGTCTGGGCAGCCCCGAAGGCGAGCTGGGCCTGGCCCAGCTGGCGATCTGGCTGGCGATTTCGCCCAAGAGCAACGCTGCCTACATGGCCTACAACAAGGCCCGCGACGCGGTGCGCAGCGGCGGCACGCTGGACGTGCCGATGCACCTGCGCAACGCGCCGACGAAATTGATGAAAGGCCTCGGCTACGGCAAGGGCTACCAGTACGACCACGACGCCGAAGGCGGCATCGCGCTGGACCAGCAATGCCTGCCCGATGCGCTCGCCGGCAGCGTGTTCTACGAGCCGGTCGAACGCGGCCTGGAACTGCAACTGCGCGAAAAACTGCTGGCCCTGCGCGCCGCCCGCGAGAAGGCGCGCGGCAAATAACGCCGGCTGCTGCGCGCGCCCTTGCCGCCGCCTCGGTACCCGGCATAGATTCGCCGCATCAACCGGGGAGGGTGAGTCATGCGCATACTCGTGGCGGGTCTGATCGGCGGTGTCGTGATGTTCCTGTGGGGCGTGGCGGCGCACATGGCGTTGGGGCTGGGCGATACCGGCATCCGGTTGCCGGCCAACGAAAACGCGGTGTTGAGCAGCCTGCACGAAGGGCTTGGCAGCCAGCCCGGCATCTACATCCTGCCGTCGCTGGATCCGAAGAAGATGGGTGACGAGGCAGTGCTCAAGGCGTACTCGGAAAAGGCGGTGACGTCGCCGTATGCCTTCGTGGTCTACCTGCCGCAAGGCGAGGACATGATGCAGATGGGGCCGCAGATCGGCCGGCAATGGGCGTCCGACACGCTCGCCGCGCTGGCGCTGGCCTTCATGCTGGGGCTGGCCGGGCTGGGTTTCCGGCGGCGCGTGGCACTGGCAGCCGTGGCGGCGGTATTCACCTGGCTGTGCACGATGGTGCCGTACTGGAACTGGTATCGCTTCCCGCTCGATTTCACCCTGGCCGCACTGGTCGAACAACTCGTCGGCTGGCTGCTCGCCGGCGCCGCGATGGCCTGGTGGCTGGGCCGCAGCGAACGCAAACTGGCCAGCTAAAAATCGCCGGTGCACCTCTTCGCGGAGCCGGTTTGCTCCCTCCCCTGCGTGCAGCAGGGGAGGGCCGGGGAGGGGTGAAGCCCCCCACGCCAACCAAGACTCGCATTGCGGCAGCAGCCACCCGGCAGCGATAATTCACGGTTCAAGCCTTCACCTGGACTTTGATCATGCTGGATCCCGCCCTGCTGCGCTCGCGCCTCGCCGAAACCGCCGCACGCCTCGCCGAAACCCGCGGCTACGCGCTGGACGTGTCCACCGTCGAGGCGCTGGAGAGCAGCCGCAAGCAGCTGGCGATGGAGACGCAGGAGCTGCAGAACCTGCGCAACACACGCTCCAAGGCAATCGGCCAGGCCAAGGCGAAAGGCGAGGACGTGGCGTCGCTGATGGCTGAGGTCGCCGGCATCGGCGACAAGCTCAAGGCCAACGAGCAGGCACTGGCCGATGCACAGGCGAAGCTCGCCGCGATCGCGCTGGGCATTCCCAACATCCCGCACGCGTCCGTGCCCATCGGCAAGGACGAACACGACAACGTCGAAGTCAGCCGCTGGGGCACGCCACGCGACTTCACCTTCGCCGTGAAGGATCACGTCGAACTGGGCGAACGCCATGGCTGGCTCGACGGCGACGCGGGCGCCAAGCTGTCCGGCGCGCGCTTCACCGTGCTGCGCGGCCAGCTCGCGCACCTGCATCGTGCGCTGGGCCAGTTCATGCTCGACCTGCACACCGCCGAACACGGCTACCTCGAATGCAACGTGCCGGTGATCGTCAACGCCGACAGCATGCAGGGCACCGGCCAGTTGCCGAAGTTCGAGGAAGACCTGTTCGCCACCGAGGTCGGCGAGACCAAGCGCTACCTGATCCCCACCGCCGAAGTCTCGCTGACCAACCTGGTGCGCGACACCATCCAGGACGCCGACGCGCTGCCGCTGCGCATGGCCGCGCACACGCTGTGCTTCCGCGCCGAGGCCGGCAGCTACGGCCGCGACACCCGCGGCATGATCCGCCAGCACCAGTTCGAGAAAGTCGAGATGGTGCAGATCGCCCGCGCCGACCAATCGCATGCACAGCTGGAGGAAATGGTCGGCCACGCCGAGAAGGTGCTGCAGAAACTCGGCCTGCCGTACCGCAAGCTGCTGCTGTGCAGCGGCGACATGGGCTTCACCGCGGTCAAGACCTACGACCTCGAAGTGTGGCTGCCCAGCCAGCAGACCTATCGCGAGATCTCCAGCTGCTCCAACTGCGAGGACTTCCAGGCGCGCCGCCTGCAGGCCCGCGTGCGCAACGCCGACACCGGCAAGCCCGAACTGGTGCACACGCTCAACGGCTCCGGCCTCGCCATCGGCCGCACCCTGATCGCGGTGATGGAGAACTACCAGAACGCCGACGGCTCGATCGACGTGCCCGAAGCACTGCGCCCGTACATAGCCGGGCTGGACCGCATCGCATGAACACGCCCGCACGCGGCGCCTGGGGCAGGGTGGAGTTCTACACCAGCTTCTTCCTGCTGGCAGTGCTGGCTTCGGTAATCGGCACCCGGCTCGGCTTCGCCGGCGTATGGCACCTGCCCACGCTCGACCTCGACCTGTCCGTGATCGCGCTGGCATTGGTCCTCGCCAGCTTCTGGTTCGCCCGCCACAGCCGCCGCTGGCGCCTCGCCATCATCGCCTTCGCCGCCGCCACCCAACTGGTACCGATGGTGGTGCGCGAACCGGTGCTGCTGCTGCCGCTGCTGGGTGCGTTGATCCCGGTGGGGATACTGGTGGGGTGTCTGGTGGCGTTGTCGAAGAAGGACCCCAGCGCTCGTCCGCCGCAGGGTTCCTGATAAACTTCCACACCTGCTGGCAACCCAATTTGCCGGCGATAGTTATGGAGAGATGGCCGAGCGGTTTAAGGCAGCAGTCTTGAAATTTGCTGTACGGGTGTTACGACACTCGGATAAGTATTGTTGAAATAATGAGTTAAGCGCGTGACGTGGTGGTTCAGAGAGTCTCGGTAAGCAGGTTGTAAGCGCCAAAAGAAAATACGGAAGCGTGGCCGAGTGGTTTAAGGCAGCAGTCTTGAAAACTGCCGAGGGGGTAACCCCTCCGTGAGTTCGAATCTCACCGCTTCCGCCACTATTGCACGCGTTCGGAATTGCTTGGGGAAGCAATGTTCAATCTCTTGATGCTCAACGCCGATTGGCCCTCAGGCAGGGTCAGTGTCCCGTTGGGGCGGATGTTTGAATACACCGATGAGCACACCGCCGAGCAATTCCGGGAAGGTGGCAACCCTCTGCTAGATCGTTTAGCTGATTTACCGTGCTTGTTCTGCGAAGAAGGCACGACAGACGAAATCGCATACGTTGGTCAGATCAACCGAGCGCGCATTGTTGGCAGAGATGTGTCCCTGGAAGTCAGCTTCGATGCGGAAGTGCCCCCGCTTCAGAACAGCATGATTCACGCAAACCGGGCAGAACTACACATGCCCAATGACTTCGAATTTTCGCGGAATCATTGGGCGGTGAAGGACGTTGACCTCTACCGCTTCCTCCTTCGGAACGTGCGCCCCCGCCGCCAGCGCCCGACCGTGTTTCAGATTCCCGAGCATGAGAGCATCGAACCGACTCTAGCATCGGCGATGATGCCATTTGATGCAGGGTTCAACGCAGTCTACGACGCCATTCGGCAGGCTGCTGGCAATGCCGGTCTTCGATGTAGGCGAGCAGATGACATTTGGGAGAACGTAGCGATCATTCAGGATGTAGTTGCCCTGATCGACCGTTCCCGTGTCGTCGTATGTGACTGCTCGGGTCGAAACCCAAACGTGTTCTATGAGGCAGGCATTGCTCACACGCTGGGGCGAGAGGTGATTCTTATCACGCAGAGCGAACACGACATTCCGTTCGACCTCCGCCACCTTCGCTATATCCGTTATCTCAACAATGCCGAAGGGCGTGCTGCACTGACCCAGGCGCTGCAGGCAAGGATGCAGACCATCCTTGGGCACTGAAGCAATTGACACTGGGCGGTAGCGGAGCAGGGGAGCGAGGGCAGATATGCCTCCGAGTTGGCCCGTTGGCTTCTAGTCTCACGCCCCTTGAAAAACTTGAACTCCGTCCCAATGACCTAATCCCCGGGGGCAAGGGCATAGTGCGTGTCACATTAATCTCGTTCAGGTTTCTGTTCAGATTTCTGTGGATAACACTGTAGGTAGTGGTTTGTCTCACCCCGTGATACTAGATATAGTGGTTGGCAGTCGCTTCACGTGTTTGCTAACTTGTTAAATGGTGATAGAATCGGCAACGATCTATCCAAAAAAGCGAACGCCCCGCTGGCAGGCGGGGCGTTCGGGGTATAACAACTCACAGCTCTAAGGAGGAAAAACAACGCCCCGAAACCTGAACAAACTGTCCATATTCGGGCGGTGGAAACCTTCGAGACTGCGTGTCTTGGCAGACGTCGGAGTATAGCTTCAAAAGAGCTACTTCGTAAAGCATCTACGTAGGTCTTCCACCTCTCCGATCACAGGGCCATCTACGACCTTTTTTGTGGGGCCGGAGGTGTTCCGTTGGGCAGTCGCAACGACTCAATCCCAACTAGCACGAGGTGAGCAGCAATGGCTGACAAGAAGATCACTCAGTACCGCAGTGCGGTCTCTGGCGAATTCGTAAAGAAGCAGTTCGCCGAGAAGCACAAGACGACGACCGTCAAGGAACGTAACAACGCTCCGAAGCCGTCGTCGAAGTCGCGCGGGAAATGAGGAGCCGGAGGGGCGGCCGCAAGGTCGCCCCTCTTTCGTTCGTAGATTGCATAGGACCTACAAACAATATGAGCGTCATCCTTAAACCCTCCCCCGTTATACCGAAACCCCGCCTGTCTGATCGCAACCTCGCGCGTTTCATGCGCATGTCCGCTAGCCGGCAAATGCGGTTCTTGCACGACCAGAAGTACCCTAAGGGTACGCCGCAAGTTTTCATGCAGCCGTACTATGCGAAGGCCATTGCGGGTATCCGTGACGTAATGAAGCGCGGCTTTCTCGGCATCATCGATGCGCGAGCAAAGCTGCAAGGCATTGCCCAAGAGACACGTCGCAACAATTCGTTGCGGGTCTTGGAGGCCTTCATCGCGTCACCGCATGCGAAGCGTCGGCTCAAGATCGTTTCTGGGCATCGCTATCAGGCGCATGTACGCACTCTTGAGATCCGCTTTTCACCGCACGTTGTGGCGATGGACGGTGACGAGGTGCGTTACATCTACCTTCATGAGAAGGGCGTGCAGTGCGACCCGGAAGAAGCCCGCCTTACGCTGGAGTTCGGCTATTGGGTGCTGAGACAGAACGGCGTTGAAGCCAAGCCACATCAGTTTGAACTGATTGACCTGTTCTCCGGAAAGTACTTCCAAGGTCAGCCCCCGAGGCCTGAAACCTTGAAGATGTTGGACGACATGGCGCAGTACATCGAAAGCCAGTGGCCCACCATCGAGCCGTAAAACGAGGGCTCGCTATCCCGTCTCAGCCCGTGCGACTGGGGCGGGATAGTGTCTAGCGCAAGGAGGATGTCATGGACTGGTTCAAAACGATTCGTGCGTACTGGCCTGCAATTGCGGCCACAGTGCTGTCGTTCCTTGCGATGGTTGTCTTGGCCCCGTTAGGGGACAGTCCTTTGACTGCCGGCATATTCGACGTGCTGCTTTTGGGGCCTTTGGCAGGCTTAGGGTTCGCACTGCTCTACGGCGGCTGGGTAACTTACCGACTCATACAAGCTGAGCGTGGCGACGGCCCTCTATGCCCACGTTGCGGCGGCCCTATGGGGATAGAGAAGTACGAGCCGTACAGCCCGCACCGCACGTGCTTGATTTGTGGCAAGCACGCGAACGAGCGGCACTATCAGTAGGTTCGACGAAGCGGATTTGGGGTTGAGCATGACCAAATATTTCAAAGCGGAAGTGACGCTCTGCCAGACGGTCACTGTGAGCGTGGCGGCGGATGGCGAAGGTGCAGCGCGCCGACACGCCCGAGAGCTGGCAATGCAGAAGATTCCAGGCGCGCGCTTCCCTGATCGAACTCACCTTTGAGGGCGAAACACAGTTCCAAGTTGGAACGGAGATCAAGCATTTCATATTCGGTGAAGGCGAGATTCTGAAACTCGTTCAGACCACAAACGCCAAGAACGAACTTGGTTTCGGCGCAACGATCCGATTCTCGAACGGCGACACGAAGGATATTCACCTTCCGATGTCCAAAGGCAAATTGGAAGTGATCGCGCTGTAGGTAAGCACTACAGCACACGTGCTACGCTCGCCAGTACCCTTACGGCGAGCGCGTTGCAGTCGCGGCCTGTGCCGCCTTACAGCGCCTTATAGCAGCATTTGGTCACCGTCCTTCAGCCGGGAAAGATCAATTCGGGGACGCGTTAATGCCGAAGCCGTTTTTGTAGGCGAGGCGAGTTGCAATTCGACGTCTAGCGATGCGACCGCCGTGGCTTGAGTCGTGAGTATTCCGACTCGGTCTCCTTCACAAGATCCGTAGCAGAAATCCCCAAGGCCTCGGCGAGGCCAATCAATGTGGTGATCGTGGGCTGCCGAATGCCTCGTTCCAGTCGAGACACAAAAGTCCGGTCTATCCCGGCGCGAAAAGCTAGCTCTTCCTGAGACAGGCCAGCCCTCCCCCGGTGGCGCTGTAGGACGCCACCGAAGATCGAACCAATGTCAGTAGAAGCCGAATCCGCCATGCCGCGAATGTCGTTTCCATGTAGCCTATAGTCCACGGCCTATAGGCACGTGTAGCGTTATCGCAGGTAGAGCATGGTCGCGTCACGAAGGGAGGTCGATGTGATTAGCATCAAGAGCTTTGAAGTGCTGGCGGGGGATTTCAAAAAGGGGGCAGGGCATTACTTTTACAGCGATGGTCGGCTCCAAATGCGAGTGCCGGGGAAGTTCTTCAGGCAGTGGGTCCCCCTTAAAGATGTAGAAGAAGTTCAGCTCGCCACGGAGGAAAGCGTGAAGCGCCTTGGCGGGACTGTTGGCTGGGGATTGGTTGGAGGCATTGCACTTGGGCCAATCGGTTTGCTTGCCGGTCTGCTTGCGGGTGGTCGAGGAAAGGATGTGACTTTTGTTTGCAGACTAAGGATGGGCGGAAGTTCATGGCTACCGCGCCGTCAAAGGTCTACACGCAAATTTCAGCAGCGACATTCAAATAACCACAGGGCGTGAACATGCGAGTTTCATTTCTACTTTTTGCATTATTTTGGTTTGCTAGTGCAGCCTCAGCGAATGATGGCCTAGAGCTCAAGGGACTAATGCTCGGCGGAGAGGTGACTACCGCGCAGGTGGAACAAAGTCTAGCCACACCGTGTGAGCAATTTGGAAAGCCTTGTGATGAAACATGGAAGGGCATTCATGACCACATGAAGGTCTCCTGCGGTGACGGGAGTGATGGCGTGAAAGTTTGCAACGGCATGACCACAATCGCCGGCGTGAGCGCTGATGCAAATGTGGTCATAGGTAGTGACGGTCGACTGCAGCGCATATTTTTGACGGTCGGCTCTGACTCTTTTGACGTTATCGCCGATGAACTATCTAAGAAGTTTGGTAGGCCATCGACCGTCAAGCACTCTGTGGTGCAAAACGGCTTTGGCGCGACTTATGCGCAGGTAGAATTTGTGTGGCAGCGGGTCAATGGCCTGTCTGTGCTGCTCACAAAGTATGCGAGCGACGTTGACCATTCCACGATCTACTTCAGCACTAAACAAGACAGACAGTTGATGTCAGGTTCCGGTGCCGATTCAAAGCACTCCGAAGATATGTGACCACAGGCCTGACGATATTTATTCACGAATCGTTATTGCGGCATCAAATTTTACCGATTTCGAGATTTTGTATCGGCGTTTTAGACGGCTAAACAAAATTATATAGCTGGACAGGGTTGCGTGTTCCCAGGAATTTTTAAACGTAAGTGTTATGAATTTAAAATTTAATAACCATGTATTTCAACGAGATCGGTCAGGCAAAAGCATTTACCAACATATTTAATTTCGTTATACGTGAAGTGCGCTTTTTGTGCGCGCTTCACAGCGTATTCCCCGTCACGTTAACGCAGCAAAAGTGCGCATTTTTGCGAGTGACTAAAGCTTGGTGCTGCGTTGGTGCATAGGTATACCAATAGCAACGCACCTTAGCGTTGCGTATGGTCACCTTTACCTCGCTGGGCTTGTGGTTAGTAAACGCAGCATGCACGCCTCAACACACCATGTTGTTGGTCACGTGGGCTTAGATACCGGGTGGAGATACGAACGCTTTCCGCCATGGCCCGTGCTTGCGACTGGCTTTTCCGACACGCGGGATTCGGAGCGAAGCCACGCAATGGCATCCCTCACCGCACGCTGCGTAAGTCCACAGTCCATTGCTTCGATAGACCGCTGCGACGGGAAGCGCCCAGCGATCACTTCGTCATTTAGAATTTTCCAGACCTTGTCTGCATTCGCCCGGACCAAACCGTCCTTAGATTCTGCAGCCTCAACTTTGCGGAATGAATACCCATTTCTTGCGATGTAGAGCGCAGGCTGTGCTGGTGAATAGCTCAGCTTTGGTCGTGTTAGACGAAGTCCGACCTCTCCGACCGCGAGTTCCTCGCCTGTGGCCGAAAGCCAGTCTCTCGCTTCAAGCGAATGCAGGACTTGGACCATCCGGCTCCCGTCTGCGAAAGCGCTTCCGCCTCGCCCAGCATACTGATCGCCTGACTTGTCACGGGCATTCTGCTTGCCTGTGTGATGGATGTATATAACCGCGCAGGTCAACGCGTTGCGCATCTTGCGTCCTGCTTCCACGAGACCTTGTTCCGCATCATTAACCCTGCTTTCTCCAACGCCAAACGAAACGGCCGGGTCAATGAAAATCACCACAGGTTTGACCCGTTGCAGGGTGGAGATGAGCTTATCTACATGTGTGCTCGCCTGAACAACGTCGCGATCTACCTTTGTGAGCTTTAGCCCTTGGCCTGAAACGTCTGAGATCAGAACGCTCTCACGCACCCGTTTCATTTCAGCATGCCTCAAGTCCATTTGGCGGGCTATAGACCGAAGTCTCGCGACGAGCATTTCTCGACTGTCTTCGGCGGTCAATAGGACCACGATTCCTTCATTGGCGACGCGGTGTCCAAATAAGTCGATGCCCAGCGCGATGTGGATCGCTTCGAACAAGACCAGCGTTGTTTTTCCCGTGCCGCCGGGTGCGATAAATACACCTACGTCGGCGTAGAAGTAGTTTTCGACAATACAACGAGGAGCTGACCTAGCTTCTAACCATTCCTCTTCGCTGATTGGTAGAGGCGCGGGAAACGCGTGTAGTCGTTCCGCTTCGTGTTTAACCTTGTGGCGAAACTCGGGGGAAATGGGATCATCATTCCAAAACAGGACCTTTCCGTCCGGGTCTCTTACTGCGCAATATTCAGGTCGATTAATGAGGGCAAGATTTGCCTCATGTTCCCAAGGAGCTTTTACGATTGCAGTTGCATCGACGTCGACGGACTTCCCTTCTATGGTGGTGGCGTCAGTGTGGGCTGTCTCTTCAATTTCGTCTTTAGACGTGGTCATGACTGTGCCTCAATCGCCCAGAAAGCGATGCTCAGAAGGGGTTGTGGTTACTACAGGCTTACGCGCCGATGCTTACAACTGCGCGCCCGGCACAGCAGCATGGCCTTCGGGTGAACGAACGAAGGTTTCAGTGTTTGGTGGGGGTTAGAACTAGGCCTTTTGCTGGCTGGTGCTGGTGCGCATTTGTGTATCGATCCACGCAAGGACTTCGTCCTCCACGTAGCGCACGAGACGGCCAATCTTTCGATAGCACGGGCCAGTGCCGCGAAGGCGCCAGCTCTCAAGCGTGGTGATGCGCACGCCAAGAAGTGTGGCGGCCTGGCCTGCGGTAATGAGTTTGATCGGAGTGGGGTTCATGACTGAAACCTCGATGGCATTGGCACTAGCTACGCGCTGTGCAAAACGGCCGTCGAAAAACCCCAATCACGGTGCCGGGGCATCGGCATTGCGCCGATGAATTCAATCAACACGCGACGCTGCGGCTAGTCTGAAAAATGCCGGAATATCTACGTGCAAAATTAAACTATCAAGCTTTCCCGCGTTGCGCAATAGCAACGCCTGTTATGCGCGAAGCGATACGACGTTCGCTCCCGTGGCTTTTGCCTCGGCGAGGACAGCTACTTTTTCGATCCAGTCGCTGATCTTCTGAACTTCAGGTGCCAGATATTGCAGGTGCGAAGTTTCGAGGTAGTGTCGAGTGGTGACGGTCTTCGGTACGTGATTCGTCAGCAGCTCGATCTTGTGGATGTCGATATCGCAGTGCGCAACGCCGATCGTCGTGAACGTGCGGCGCAGATCATGTGGTGTGATACGGGTGCCAATGGCTGCGGACAGGCGCTTCATGGTGTCGCGCGGGTCGCGGATGTGCCCGCATTTGCTCCATGAGGTGAACACATGGGGGTTGCCGTCGATGCGCTGCCTCGTGGCCAGGATTTCCTTCGCCGCCGTGGATAGGGGTAGCCACACCGGGTTGGAGTTCTTCGGGTCAGGAATGTGCCACCAGCCTTCTTCAAGATTGACACGGTCCCATGTGAGTTCGGACGTTTCGCCGATGCGCCCGCCTGTGAGCATCATGAACATGACAAGGTCGATGCTGGAGAGTGTGTCGCGGTTTTGTGTAAGATCACGCGCGTTCTTCAAATAGTACCAAGCATCGCCAACCTTCGTGTCCGGGATGCGAGTAGTGCGTGGCTTGATAGGCGACCATTTTTTGTACAGAACATCGACCGGGTTGTCGGTCAGCACGGGTGAGCCGTCTGGTTTACGGTATTCCCGTATGGCGTAGTTGATGAGTGCGCGCAGGATGGCAAAGCCTTGGTTGGCTTGCGCCGGAGCAGGGGCTTTTCCGCGAAGGCCATGCAACCTAATTTCATTGAAGCGCTTGGTAACGGCTTCGCGGGTAATACTGGCCACAGGTCTGTTCAACCATGCTTCAAAGGTTGTGGTCACGTGGCGCTCGATTTCGCCTTTGCTGCTTTCTTTAAGCGGCCTGTCACGTAGGTAGGCATCAGCAACCTGTCGCAATGTCACGCTGGCCGCTTGTGCATGCTTGCGCAGATCGCGAGGGTCGGTACCTAACCGCATGTTTCTCAGATGCTCGCGGGCAGCATCACGGGCTTGATCTACTGTAAAGACGCCGTGGGGGCCAATGGTCAGACGAAGCTCTTTGCCGTTCACGCGGCCTTGGGTGATGTAGGTGCGCTTGCCGTCCTTGGTGATACGGACGCCGAAGCCGCGATCTTGCTGGTCCCAGTGAAGCGCATAACCGGCAGCAGGTGAGGGGAGTTTTTCAACGATAGATTTGGTAAGCCGCGCCATGTCTTTGTCCTTTGCTTGTAAGCAGACGGTAAGTAGTCCACGTAAAGTTAGGACAGGCTCCACCAAACGTGCAACGGCTTTAAGCGTCGGAAAAATAAGGATAAACAAGGCTTACGCCGGCGTCGTAAGGCTAGGTAAGACACACTCGCTGAATACTTGAAAACTGCCGTAGTGGTAACACTACCGTGGGTTCGAATCCCACTCTCTCCGCCAGAAAAGCAAAACGCCCCCGTGTGGGGCGTTTTGCTTTTCTAGTGGTGACGACGGGGATGAGAACCCACCAGGTCGACAAATTCGTCCGGAACGAATTTGGACAGCCGCAGGCTGGCCCCGTAGCGCGCAGCGCGAAGGGGTGAGGCTCAGGATGAGCCGAACAATCCCACCCGTCACACTGCCGTGCGTATGAATAAGTGGCTCTGGCCCGCTTAGCTCTCTTAACTTGACCCGCTTAGCTGCTTAGCTAGCTAGGTATCAAGTAGGTGGACTATTCCTCAAGAAAGCCGCTGAGGATTGAAGGGTACCGCGCCTATCTTTCTGTGCCGGGTAGGGCTTTTCTTACAGATTTCCCCCACTTTCTGAGCCAAACTCGGTGATGTTCATGACTTTAGGGGCAGCATCGGACTGCCGGCATGGACAAGACATCATCCTCAGGGGGAGGACTAGATGGCGACGTTCACCATTTATCTGTTGCGCGAAAGCGTGGCGACCGCAGAGGATGCGGTCGTCACGGGGGCCAAGCCTCACATCATTTCCGATGGACCATCCGACTACGGAAAGTTGTTCGTCAAGCCCACGCATCCTAGGCCTCCCAAATGGGCCGACCTCTTTGAGAACTACGTCGACAAGAAACTGCTGGGCACCGTGCAATCGTCCGCGGCAGCATTCATTGTTCCCGTCGATGGTCGCCTATTTGCATTGACGTTTGGGCAAGGCCGTTTCCTTCTTCATCCCGACGCCTATGAGGAACGGTTCGGCTTGGTGGTGACGTTGAATTCCATTGGCTCCGATGCCCTTCGCAGCATTGACAAGCGAACCTTCGTCGACGACCAAAACAGTCGAGTTCAAACTAGCCAGGCTTCGTCTGCGTTGAGCTTTGGCGTGGACATCGAGCGTGATCTCATACGAGGTATTGTTGGACGTCCACTGAATGAGAGCTTGGGTCGTCGCCTCGCTGGTGCTGATGCATTGACTGTCACCACCGATGCCGCGGTTCCCGACCTTCGCCGGCTGCTGCGGCGTTATCTGAAAAAATTCCAATCAAAGGATTATCAGGCGAACTTCCCGTGGGTGGACCAGGTTTGCCAGCTCAATCCCAAAGGTCAAAAGGCCACCACGCTGGACGCGCTGCTGGTCGAGAAACTCAAAGAAGCGTGGACAAAAAACGGCTTGGTCGACGGTTGTTGGCTTGCTGTCCCAGATATCGTTAGTTGGGAAATGGTGGATGGCTTTAAGTTCACGCATTCGACTGGAGAAGGCGTCTCCAACGACCTGCACCTGCCTGGGCTGGTGCAGGCCTTTCCAAAGGAAGAGCCTACTTTGTCATTCCTGCGCAAGCACTACGCGATGCCAGTGGACGAAGACGAACGTGTGCTCGACCGGTGGCCCATTTATCGCTGCATCCATTGCGAAATTGATGATGGGGACAAGTCATTCATTCTTTCTGCTGGGCGTTGGTTCGAGGTCGACAAGGACTTTGTGAAAGACGTCGACACCGCATTCAATGGCATTCCACGATACGCCAAGCCTTTGCCCATCTATGACCATGCCGATGAGGACGATTACAACAAGTCCGCAGTGGCGGGAAGTCAGGGACAATGGTGTTTGATGGATAAAAAGATGCTTCCCGTGGGGGGTGTCTACGACAAGGTCGAATTTTGCGACCTCTATGGCAACCTTGAACTTATCCACGTCAAACACTACGGAAGTTCCAGCGTCCTCGGCCATTTGTTCAATCAAGGATTGGTCTCAGGAGAGTTGCTGAAATCCCATGCTGGATATGTGGCTTTGGCCAACGTGGAGCTTTCAGCAACACACCAGCTTCCTTACGATCCCAAGAATGCAAAGATGCCCCGCGATGTATCCGGGTACACCATTGTTTTCGGCATCATCAGCCAATCGGAGAAGCCAGACCTCCATCTGCCGTTCTTTGCCAAGGTGGTCTTGAAGAGCGTCTACACGAGGCTGTCCGAACTTGGCTATGGAAACGTCATGCTGGCCAAAATTTCGTGCGACCCCATGGTCAAGCTCAGAAAAGCCGTTAAGCCGAAGAATCCCAGAAAGAAGCGGGCAAAAAAGAAATAGTTCCTGTCTTCAAAGAAGAACTCCGCCCTTGGGCAGCGTCAGTCGAGATCCGAGCTATCCGGGCCAGAGCCACTTACCTGGCCCCATCCTTCAGACCCTCGCAATCGGCCCAGACCCGCGGAGCACAGGAATGTTGGCGCCCCCATCGACACCGATACTCCAACCATCCCCGCCGACTGAAATCCTCCCGGCATGGATATCCAGCGACCCGGCGCCGACCAAATTTCACTCGGCGGGGGCATTCGGATACTCGACGTGGATGTCTGGATACTCCGGCGGGGATATCCGCCACTCGATGCCGACTGAAATGCTGTCGACGGGGATGTCCCGATACACGGCGTCGATCGAAATCCAGTCGGCGGTGACATTCAGATACTCGGCCGGAATGTGCGGCTACTCAACGCCGACTGAAATTCAATCGACGCCGATACGCCGCCCGGTCAAACCAGATTCGTACTGGCCCTCGCGCGAGGCCTGATGCCGTGCCCCGAACGCCCCTCTGTGCGCACCTTTCTTGGCCGCAAAGGCTAAGCGGGTCAGAGCTACTTACAATTTTTTGCGGCGATGTGACGGGCTGGATTTTCGTGTCGCCGACAGCGTGGGAGTGACCGGACCGCCCAGGCAACGGAACGCCCACAAGAACGAGGCCTGGTTCACTTCCACGCCTCCAACGTCCAACTCCAGTCCCGCCTGCCAAGGCGCAAATAGATACGAAGAGACCGGCGCCGGCATGCCCAGGATGCCGGCGAAGCGGAGCGCGGTGTGACGTCATGCTGCACCACGGTGCTGGTGACGAATGCGTTGCGGATGACGAAGCCGTCGCCAGCTGGGTGGCTCCACGTCCGCAACTTCTTGACGGGCCTTTTCCAGCAGTTCCGGCAGGAGTAGGTTGCGGCGCTGGGGCCAATGGGGCCAATTCGAGGGGAGTGCAGATGCCTAATCAAACGGGTGTCAACGTGGTGCTTATACGTGCGGTGCGCACAGCGCTTGCCGCTGCGGCGCTGGTGGCATGGTCGGCACAGGCGCAGGATCCGGGGGCGGCGGACAGCGGGCAGGCCACGGCCAGCCAGGCGACCAAGGCGCAGGGACAGAAGGATGCGGCGAAGAGCAAAGCGATCACCAACCTGCAGCAGGTCGTGGTGACCGGCACGCACCGGGCCGGCCTGTCGCCGACTGAATCCATCTCGCCGATCGACGCGTTCAGCGGCAGCCAGATCGCGAACCAGCCCTCGGCGGACCTCACCGATGCGCTGACCAACATTGTGCCGTCGTTAACCACCCAGCGCTTTCCCATCGCCGACGGCACGGCGTTCGTGCGGCCGGTGTCATTGCGCAACCTGTCACCCGACCAGACCCTGGTGCTGGTCGATGGCGTGCGCTTCCATCGTTCGGCGCTGGTCAACCTGCAGATCGATCCGCTCGGCACCTTCAACCAGGGCGCGCAGGCGGTCGATTTCTCGGTGTTTCCGTCCAACGCGATCGAGCGCGTCGAGGTGCTGCGCGACGGTGCCTCGGTGTTGTACGGATCGGATGCGATCGCCGGCGTGGTCAACGTGATCCTCAAGAAGGCTCCCAAGGGAGTGACGGTGAGCGCGGAGTTGGGCAAGTACGGCAAGGACGACGGCGCCCTGCGGCGTTACGATGCTGATGCGGGCCTCCCGCTCGGAGCCGACGGCTTCGTGCACGTGAGCGCCGAGCGCGAAACCACCGACCCCACCTCGCGTGGCGTTCCGCAAGGGGGCGCGGCGGCCGTGGCCGCGGTGGTGGGCGCGAACCAAGTGCCGTACGACGGCCTCGGCCAGCGCTGGGGCGACCCGCAGACCAAGACGAACAAGCTCTTCGTCAACGCGGGCCTGCCGCTGGCCGGCGACGTGCAGCTCTACGGCTATGGCAACTTCATGGACAAGAAGGTCCTGTCGAGCTTCTTCTACCGCAGCCCGGTGCTGCCGCCGCAATACGGCATCGCCGGCCGCTCCACGCTGGTCAGCTACGCCGACGGCACCCTGACGCCAGCGGACGCGCCGCAGTCGCTGGTGGACAGCATCGTCGCCGGCGGCGGCAACCCGGCGAATTACCTGACGGCCAACGCGGCGAGCCCGAGTGGCTGGATGCTGCTCAATCCGATCTATACGAAGTTCCCAGGCGGCTACAGCCCGCTGTTCGGCGCCGACATCGCCGACCACCAGTTGGTCGGCGGCGTGCGTGGCGGCGGGCAGAGCAACTTCCAGTGGGATGCGCACTACCGCACCGGCAGCAACGAGGTCGACTACCGGCTGCAGGGTTCGATCAACCCGAGCCTGGGCAGCCTTTCGCCCACCAGCTTTCGCCCCGGCAAGCTGACCCAGCGCGAGCAGGGCGCCGGTGCGGATTTCGTCCGCTCATTCGACAACTCGCCGCTCACGCTCGCCTTCGGCGCGCAGTGGCGCCAGGAAACCTACATCATCCACCAGGGCGACCCCGGCTCGACCGAGGTGGGGCCGACCGCGTCGGTGTTCGGCGTGGGTTCGGACGCCTTCCAGGGCTTTCCGACCAACGCGGCCGGGCGGTTCACGCAGAACAGCGACTCCGCCTACTTCGATGCCGAGACGAACCTCAACGACAAATGGTCGGGTGCGGCGGCGGTGCGCTACGAGCATGCGAACGGCTATGGCTCCAAGGTGGTGTACAAGCTTTCCAGCCGCTATGCGTTCACCGACACGTTCGCGCTGCGCGGTACCTACAACACCGGCTTCCGCACGCCGACCCCGGGCCAGGCCAACACGCTGAACATCACCACCACGGCGAACGCCCAGGGCGGCTTGATCCCCAGTGGCACCTATCCGGTGAACAACCCGGTGGCACGCGCGCTCGGTTCGGCACCGCTGCAGACCGAGACGTCGAAGAGCCTGTCCGTCGGCGCCGTGTGGACGCCGGCCGACAACGTCACGACGAGCCTGGACTATTACCGGATCAAGATCGACAACCGCATTGGCCTGGTCAGCAAGACCGTGACCCAGGCCACCGTCGACCAGCTCGCCGCCGGCGGCTACCCGAATGCGCAATTGCTGCTCGGCAGCGACGCCAGCTATTTCGGCAATGCGTTCGGCTCCCATGTCCACGGCATCGATTTCGTGGTCGACACGTTGCATCAACTGGGCAACGGCAAGCTCAACATCGACTTCCGCTACAACCGCAATACGCAGGACGTGGTCAAGGTCAAACCGGACACGCTCAACAACGATTTCGTGTACGACCTTGAACACCAGGTACCCAAGAGCCGGTCGGTGCTCAGCTTCGACTACGGGTTGCACCGGTTCGACGCCATCGCTCGGATCAACCATTACGGCGGCTGGAGCACCACGGTCGGTTTGTTCGGCAGCAACAACCCGCCGGACGACGTGGATCACTACAGCGGCAAGACGCTGCTCGACCTGGAGGCACGCTTCAAATTCAACGACACCTTATCGGTGGCTGTCGGAGGCAACAACGTCTTCAATACCTACCCGGGCAAGGAGCAGAACGGCACGCTGCAGTTCCTGGGCGTCAAGTACGCGCTCACCTCGCCGTTCGGTTTCAACGGCGCCTTCTGGTACGCGCGCGTGACGGCCAGCTTCTGACCGGCCGTCGCCATGCTAGACCGTCTCCCCGGGCGTGCCCGGGGAGATGGCCGCCGGCGGAGCTTGCGCGCGCTATCCGGCGTGGCTTGCTCGTCAGTCAGAAACATGGGCAATGGCGAATCCAATTCTGAAGAGCGCCTGCAGAGGTATCCCTGCGCCTCAGGGGCGGCGTGGCTCAAACCCAACAGCCTTCTGGATAGCCGGGGCGATTCACTTTCCGTGGTTTCGGCGTTTCCGATTGGGCGGTGTTTGGTCGACTCCAGCCCAGGCGGCTTGCCCGCCATTTGGCTCGTCGCCTTGCGCGCTCTCAACTACACGCCGTAGTACTCCCGGTACCAGCTCACGAAATTGGCGATGCCCGTGCCTACCGAAACCTTCGGTGCATACCCGACGGCGCGGATTAGTTCCGACACGTCCGCCTCGGTATCGGGCACGTCGCCCGCCTGCAGGGGCAGCATCTCCATTTGCGCCTTGCGTCCGAGGCATTGCTCCAGCACCGCGATGTAGCGCAACAATTCCACCGGCTCCGCATTGCCGATGTTGTACAGCCGGTAGGGTGCGACGCCGCTGCTGGCCGGGTCGGGCAGGTTCCCATTCCAGTCGTTGTCCTTGCCCGGCAGCGTATCCAGCGTGCGGATCACGCCTTCCACGATGTCATCCACGTAGGTGAAACTGCGCTTGTGTCGGCCATGGTTGAACACCTTGATGGGTTCGCCGGCCAGGATCGCCTTGGTGAACAGGAACAGCGCCATGTCCGGGCGCCCCCATGGGCCATAGACCGTAAAGAAACGCAGCCCCGTGCACGGGATGCCGTACAGATGCGCGTAACTGTGCGCCATCTGCTCGTTGGCTTTCTTGGAGGCGGCGTAGAGGGTAAGCGGATGCTCCGTGGGCTGATGCTCGGAAAAAGGCATGGCGGTGTTGGCGCCGTACACCGAGCTGGTGGAGGCAAACACCAGATGCTCCACATCATGCCGGCGGCAACCTTCCAGGATGTGCAGAAACCCGGTGACGTTGCTGGCCACATAGATGTGCGGGTTTTCGGCCGCATAGCGCACGCCGGCCTGCGCAGCGAGGTTGATCACGCGCCGCGGCTTATGCGTGGCGAAGGCGCTTTCCACCGCCGTGCGATCGGCCAGGTCAGCGTGGATATGCGTATAGCCCGGGTGCTCCATGAAACGCGCGAGTCGCGCCTTCTTCAGGTCGACGTCGTAGTAGTCATTGAGGCTGTCGAAACCGATGACCTCATCGCCGCGTTCGAGCAGTTGCAGCGCGACGTGTGAACCGATGAAACCGGCGGTGCCGGTAACCAGCACTTTCATGGCATGAAGTCCTGTTCAAAGACGACCGTCGACCGCCTCGCGCGGAAGCAGACATTTCACGTCGTAGATCACCGAGGCGGCCTTGCCTAGCGCGCGGATGCCAGCCGGGCCCATGTCGACAAATTGCTGATGGCCGACGGCGACGATGACGGCGTCGTAGCTGTCGGCTTGCGGCTGCGCGACGGGCGTGATGGCGTATTCGTGCTCGGCCTCGGCGGCGTTGATCCATGGATCGTGGACGTCGACATCGGCGTTGTAACCGCGCAGTGCCAGCACGATGTCGACCACACGGGTGTTGCGCAGATCCGGGCAGTTCTCCTTGAACGCCAGGCCAAGGATCAGCACACGCGCCTGCACCGGATTGATGCCCTTGCGCACCATCAGGCGGATCACTTCGCCGGCGATATACGGACCCATGCCGTCGTTGGTGCGGCGGCCCGCCAGGATCACGTCCGAATGGTGGCCCACCGCCTGCGCCTTGTGCGTGAGGTAATACGGATCCACGCTGATGCAGTGACCGCCAACCAGGCCGGGGCGGAACGGCAGGAAATTCCACTTGGTGCCGGCAGCCTGCAGCACCTCCAGCGTGTCGATGCCCAGTTTGTTGAACAGAATGGCCAGATCATTGACCAGGGCGATGTTGAGATCGCGCTGGGTGTTCTCGATGACCTTGGCGGCCTCGGCCACCTTCAACGAACTGGCCCTGTACGTGCCCGCGGTGATCACCGAACCATACAGCTGGTCGACAAAATCGGCCGTCTCCGGCGTGGAGCCGGAGGTGACTTTCCGGATGCTGGTGACACGATGTTGCTTGTCACCCGGATTGATGCGTTCGGGACTGTAGCCGGCAAAGAAATCGCGGTTGTAGACCAGGCCGGAGCCTTTTTCGAGTATCGGAATGCATATCTCTTCCGTACAACCGGGATACACGGTGGATTCGTACACCACCACGTCACCGGGCTTGAGTACCCTGGACAGGGTTTCGCTGGCCTTGATCAGCGGCGTCAGATCCGGGCGCTTGGCGACATCGATCGGGGTGGGCACCGTGACGATGTAGAAGTTGCGATCCCGCAAGTCTTCAAGTTCGGCGCTGAAACGAAGATGTGTGGCGTCGGCAAGCTCGGCGGCGTCGACTTCCAGCGTATTGTCGCGGCCCGCAGCCAACTCATCGATCCGGGCCTTGTTGATGTCGAAGCCAACGGTGTCGTAGCGCTTGCCGAACTCCACTGCGAGCGGCAAGCCGACATAACCGAGACCCACAATGGCGAGCTTGGTGTTTTCCAGTTTTCGCATACAGTCATCCCGAGTCGATTTGGATGGCCACCTTGGGGGCGCATGGTTCGGGTGGACATAAATCCTGATCTGGTCGCAGTTGGAACCAAAAAAACCAGTAACGCTCCAACAGCCTGAACGACAATGAAAAGCCTGCTTTGTGCGCCGCCGGGTCGCCGCTGAAGCATTGCAGCAAGTTCCTGTCGGCCAGCGCACAGATCTTTGTTCGCAGGCGACTTTTATATGCCGCCTAGCATAATGACCACGCGCCGGTGAAATTGCTATGCGCATGCAGCGTAAGCCCGCGTTTTTGACGCTGGCCCGCCTTTGCGTTTGCGCAAACGCACCGCTGACTATGCCAAGGTGTGGCGTGCACAAACCGTGCACGTTCCCGGGCTGCAGATACGCGGTTGTCCCGGATCGAAATGAGCGAGGGCGGGTACCCGAAGCATCGCGAGAGAGGCTCACGTCGCCTCGCCGCCTGGTTGACTGAGGGAAATGTACGGTGAAGGAGGATTGCCCTGACAGATCCAGCGGGCAGCGGCTGGAAATGATAGGGACATGGCTGCACGCGTCATCGCCGAAGCACCATCAGAAGGCGTGGCAACCTTGTAGCGGGCAGTGCCCGTACGGGGTAAAAACCGGCCGGCAGGTGTTCTACAACCGAATCGCCTCCGGCCTCAGTGCAGAATGTTCAAATGGAACATCAGCCAACCGGCCAACGCACTGAGTACCAGACAAACAGTGAGCCAGAATCCTCGGGAATTTTTCTCCCAGGCAGGCCTTTTCTTGTCATTTCCCATGTTTTCTTGCACCAGACAGGTGGCAGCCGAACACGACGTGGATGGTTGCTAACGAGGGCTAGTATCGTGCCAAACTAAGGTGCAGGCGCTATTGGACATTAAATATTGCCGTTCCAGATACCGATTTGCGATGAATACCGCAATTTGATTCAGGGTGCCAGAGCGGGACGGTGCGCGGCGAGACGCTCTGGCTTGCATAGAGTGTAACGACTCAGCGCTTTCTGCACAGGTCAGGCCGCGAACGCATCGGGTTCCGGCCGTGCTGCTTTGCTGCCCCATGACGTGGCGTGGTGAGCTCCTGCTTCGTCCGCCCGCGCGGTGTAGGGACCGCTGGTGAGCATCCGCCGTTGTCCAGGCGAAGAGGGAACACTCGTGCATGCGACCTCAAGTAGCCGTGGCGACTCTGATCAGCGACTGCTTCAAGTCGGCTTGAGCGCGGCGCGAGGCAGCTGGGTGGTGATGCTCTCCATCCGCTTCCTGGCAAGCATCGCCAATGACCTTCTGCCACCTGGGCGAATGGCCTTCCACGTCATGATGTGTGGTGCTACTCGAGCCACAGCGGCAAGGTGATGACTGGGAGGACCGGCCTTTGTTGCATGGCGATCCAATAGCGTCGAGCTCTGCATCCGATGCTGCCGGCTCGTACCGATTCCACTTGCCGGCGGATCTTCTCAGGCCACGGCGTTTGGCCGTCTGATTCATATCGACGTCGCCATATATTCGATCATTCGTGATCTTTTCTTCACGCGATATGTGGCATCAAACATGCCTTTTTTGTGGCTGATTCCCGATCCGGTTATTGAACTCTGGGGTTCGGGAAGCCCATGCGCAGAAAAATGAATTTACGCTTTACAAGGCCACCGGTTGCTTGGCCGAAAAGCCTGCATTTTCTGCGTTACATGTTATTTAATAAAAGTTCCAGGATGCCTAGTGGATTGTAATCTTCGAGGCCTAATTAACCATGAAAAAAAATCGCGCCTTTATCATTCTGAGTTTCGCGTTGCTGGTTAACGGTTGTGTGTTGGCGCCGGGACAGCGCATGTCGGGCGAAGGGCTGGTTCGCGGTACACCGACGGACAGCAGCCAGATCCAACTGGTGACGATCACTCCGCAACTATTGACGGAGGACAATGCAGCAGTGTTGAGCGCCACGGTGCCGCAGGCGCTGTTGTCGTACAAGCCGGAGCCTTACCGCGTCGGCCCCGGCGATACGCTTTACATCACGGTATGGGACCACCCGGAACTGACCTCGCCGGCCGGTTCGCAGCAGCAAACGGCAGCCAATGGCCGGCTGGTTCGTTCGGATGGCACGATGTTTTATCCGTACGTGGGTTCCGTGAAAGTTGCAGGGATGACGATCGAAGAGGTGCGCCAGGACATCAGCACGAAGATTGCCAAGTATGTGGAGAGGCCGCAGGTGGATGTCGGCGTCGTCGGCTATAACAGCCAGCACGTGCTGTTGCAGGGCGCTTTCAAGAATACCAATCCGCAGCCGATCACGACGGTCCCGCTGACCTTGGGGCAGGCGCTTGGCACGGCAGCGGTCAATGCCGATCAGGCCAACATGTCCGATCTGATCTTGACCCGCGACGGGCAGGATTACCATCTGGATCTGACTGCCTTGGGCAACGGCCACGGCATTGCGCAGAATATCTACCTGAAGCCGGGAGATCGACTGCTGCTTCCCTTCAACGACACCCAGGAGGTGTACGTGATGGGGGAGGTGCTGCATCCGCTGGCGGTCACCTTCAGGAGCGTTTCCGACATCTCGTTGACGCAGGCGTTGGGTCGCGCGGGCGGCCTCAACCCTGTCACGTCCGATGGCAAGGAGGTCTACGTCATTCGTGGCGCGAAGAATCTGGAAAACGCCCCGGCCAAGGTCTTCCAGCTTGACGCTCGTTCACCCGCGGCGTTCGCGCTCGGAGACCAGTTCAGGGTAAAGCCGGGTGACGTGGTGTTTGTCGGTGCGGCTGGCGTGACTCGCTGGAATCGCGTGTTGAGTCAGTTGCTGCCATCGGCCACCCTGCTCAGCAGTGCAGCCGCTGCAAACTACAGCGCGACCCACTGAGGCGATGTCAGTCACTCATCGATGAAGCGACCATCGACCGGCAGCGAATGCGCTGCCGGTCGATGCCGTGTGAGCGGCTCGCAGCCGGATGGATGCGCAATGTCATCCGTCGGCAATGACGATCCGGCTCGCTGCCACTGGCAATGTGGACAGCGTGTCTCCCTGTCGTTTTCGGTGCGCGGCGCACGTCCGTGCGTGGGCCTGCGTTGTCTGGTTTTACTGTCGCCACGGAGCTAGGGCGCTTATTGGCCGCTTGAATGGCTATTCAGCGCAAGGACAGATTCTGTTCAGTCTCTGCAAATCCGTTGATATACCGCGAAAACATAATCTAAATGAATCATTGACAAAATCATCATCTAAGGCATGTGGGCCTGAATCCATGGTTTGCACTTCATTAGCATGGGTAGTCAAAGATGGTAGGTTCATAAGCCTGACATCAGCACCGGGCCGCGCAATGACTATGAATTAACCACTGCTCCCGCCAGGTAAGGCAGCTATTCGCCAGATCGTCGATCCATACCAATACCCATAGACGTAGATCATCGGGATTCTTCACGGCTCCATGGTCTGCACCACCCACAAAATCGAACTCGGCTGGACCAGGGGGATCCGTTCGAGATTGGTCGGAGGTAAAGATGCCATGCACGAACCACGGCTAGTCATTGATTGTCTGGTTGCTGCATGCACATCGGCACTAGCCATTGTCGTGTTGCGCCGGTTCGCTGTCTCGCTGGGGTTGGTGGATCACCCCGATCAGCGCAAGCAGCATATTGGTGACGTACCGCTGGTGGGGGGACTCGCAATCTTCATGGGAGTGGCCGCAGGGGCAGCCACCCATGGTCAGTTCCAGGAATTCGAGATGGTCCTGCTCGTCACCGCCGCCGTGCTTGTCCTGCTCGGCGCGCTGGATGATCGCTTCGACCTCAGCGTGCGGGATCGTCTGCTGATTCAGACCATCGTCATTCTGACGGTGGTGGCCAGCACCGGCGTTTACATCCACACGCTGGGAACCATCTTTGGCCATCAAGTGACCTTGGGCTGGATCGGCGTTCCGCTGACGGTGATTGCCGTCATCGGCCTGGTGAATGCGTTCAACATGATGGACGGCATCGACGGCCTCGCCGGCAGCCTGGAGCTGGTCAGCATTGCTGCCATCATCCTGTTTGCCGATCCCACGCCCTTGCATGGCGTCATCGCGTTGCTGGCCGTGCTGGCCGCCGCGTCATTGCCTTACCTCGTCGCCAATCAGGGGTTCATGGGCGGAAAGATCTTCCTGGGCGATGCCGGAAGCATGTTGATCGGCTATCTGCTGGCATGGGCGCTTATCGGCATGAGCCAGATACCCCAGACGCAATTGTCGCCTGTCAATGTGCTGTGGTGCGTAGCGCTGCCGGTCTTCGACACTTTTGCGGTGATGTACCGGCGCATGCGCCAGGGCAGGTCGCCGTTCAAGCCGGACCGCGGGCACATCCACCATATCCTGCTCGGAGCAGGCCTTGGGCCTCGCGCGACCTTGGCCGTACTCATCGCAGTCGCTACCGGCCTCGCGCTCATCGGGGCATTCATCAGCAGCGCGGCACACTCGGCGGGTACGAACCTGACAACATTCTGCGTGGCCATGGGTGCGTACGTCGTGACGGTCACGCATGTATGGCTGCGTCAGGAAGCGCGCCAACATGGGGCGTCCGATCCGCAACGTGACGCCGATGCGAACGCCGTCTCATCGGACGCAGGCGGGGAATCCGATCCGCGCGAGCTGGCCGGACAGGGGCGTGAGTTTGTGGTCGAGGCCAGTGATGAAACCGAGGCATACGGTTCGGCGCGACGATCTTCCCGCCGTTGACCCACGGCGGGGAAATCCACGGTAGGCACGTTACTCCCGAGAGGATGGCCTGCAGGTCTCAGGACTGGGTCTGCCTGACTCCCCGGAACTGGACCGTCGCGCCATTGGCGACCTTTGTTATGCCGTTCTCGACGTCGTTGGTGTATTCGAAGGAGTGTTCGAGCACCAGATGGCCCTTGCTGATGCGCATCTCGTTGCTCGTGCTCAGGAACGACATGGCGGAAGCACGGAACGTTGAGCCTGCGCCGTGCTTCACCACGTTTCCGGAAATGATCACTCGATCGATGTCTCTCGCGTTGTCCGGGGCTTTGTCCTCGGCAAAGTTGATGCAGGTTCCGCGAATGTCGGTGAACACGTTGCCCGCACATACCAGGCCGTTCGCGCCAAGCACGCCGATCACGCCCATCTGCGGACGTATGCCGATGAACGTGTTGCCGGTGATCACCGTGTTGATGGCATTCCGGCTGGTTCGGGAAGCGATGGCACCGAGGCGTATCGTATCGCCGCCCGGGCCGGACCCCGGCGGCGAGCGCTGGAAGGTGCAGCCGCTGATCTGCGTGCCGCTCAAGCCCTTGACGGCCACGTCGACGCGCACCGAGTTGAGGAAGTGGCAGTTGAGCACGCTGAGATTGTCCGGCCTGCTGGCGACGGTCTTGGCCTTGGTCGAGGAGTCGATGCCCCAGTAGCAGTTCGTGAACTGGCAGTCCGACACGACCCAGTCATGGATGTTGTCGCCGGTTTGGTGCCCGTTGAAGAACGAGATGCCCGCCGTGTTCACGGAGTCGATGTCGACGAAGCGGCAATGGGCGATGGTCACGTGGCGGTACACGCTCCAGTTGTGGTCGGGTTCGAAATCGATGCCGCCCACCGAGCGGGATAGTTTCGCGTTGCCGATATTCCGGAAGACGCAGTTCTCCACCGTCAGCTGGTCGCAATCGATGATGGACAATCCGTTGCGGTTGTCCTTGACCGCGCCGTCGAACACGCAGTCGCGCACGGTGATGCGCTGGTTGTGGCGTTCGGTGCTCGCGAGCGTCCCCGAGCCGACGTACATGCCGTCCCCGCGAAAGCCGTAAAACGCCACCCGCTCGACGGTCAGGTCCGAGGTGGCGTTGACGGCGAGCAGGTAGAAGTACTGTTCGTAGCCGAATTCGGCCACCCGTCCATCGAGTTTCAGATCGTGCAGATGGATGTCGCGCATGTTGTCCGCGACACGGCGGCTGCCACCGTCGCGTATGTGGGTAACGAGCATGAATTCGCTGGCCAGCGTCTTGTCGTATGCCCTCAGTTCGCTGGCATCTCCCTCGCCATACAGCTCGAGACCGGACTTGAGGTTCAGCTGTTTCACGGGATAGACCCCGGCGGGCACAAACACCTTGCCGGCGGCGGCAATCGCGGCCTGGATGCTGCCCGTGCAGTCGTACGTGCTGTGGCCGGCACGGATGGCGGCATGTTCCGACGCGGGAATGAAATCCAGTACATTCGCCTTTTGCAACGAGGATGGCATGGCGCAGCCTCCGGTTGTGTAGGACTTCTGTCATGGGAGTGATGGCTCCGGCGGGGCCATCGGTCGAGTCTACTGCACGAGAAGTCCGGGCTCTGAACCGCACATGACTTGTGTCACCGCAAGGTCCGCCGTGCTTCGGCATATGGACGTCTAAACGGATGATTCGGCGGATGCAGACGGAAGGTCGCGCAGCTCCGCATAGACCGCCATGGTGCGCTGGATGACGATGCGTTCATCGAACTGCGTGCGTGCCTTGCGACGCGCCGCTTCGCCCAGTTGACGCGCAAATGCCGGGTGGTCCTGCAGCCGCGCGATCGCCTGCGCCAGCGCGTCGCTGTTCCCCATCGGGACCAGCAGCCCATCGACGCCGTCGGACACCACCTCGCGACAACCCGGCACGTCCGTGGTGATCAACGGCAGCCCGCAAGCGGCTGCCTCGACCAGCGTCCGCGGCAATCCCTCGCGGTAGCTCGGCAGCACCACGATGTCGACCGATCCAAGCAGGCCGGCCATGTCGTCGACGTGGCCGAGCCAGGTCAGCAGGCCTTCGTCGACCCATTCCCGTATCGTCGGTTCCGGCACCGCGGCGGGGTTGCCCGGATCCGGCGTGCCGGCAAGCAGGGCCTGGAGCGTGCGGCCCTGGCTGCGCAACTGCCGGATGGCAGCGACGTATTCGCCGACGCCCTTGTCCCAGAGCAGGCGGCTGGCCAGCAGGATGCGCGGGCGTCCATCGTCGGGTGCCTGCCGGGATATTCCGGCGAATTGCGCGCAATCCACGCCCGAGCCGCGAATCAGGCGGATATGCGCCGGGTCGACCAGTCCGGCCCGCCGGAACAGTTCGACGTCGTCCGCATTCTGCAGGATCAGCCGTGCGTCACGGCCGCCGAGTGCCAGCCGCAGCAAGCCGCGTACCACCGGCCGCAACAGCCGCGCCTTCACGTGCGAACTGGTGAATACGTAGCCCATGCCCGCCACGGCGTTCACCCTGGCGGGAATGCCGGCCAGCCGCGCCGCCAGCGAGCCGTACACGGCGCACTTGATGGTGAAGCCATGCACCAGCGCGGGCCGCTCGCGCCGCAGCAGGCGCGTCAGGTGCCACAGCAACGCCAGCTCGCGCAGCGGGTTCAGGCTGCGCCGCTGCATCGGCAACGATTCCCAGCGCAGGCCCAGGCCACGCAGCCTGTTGCCATACGGTCCGGGTGGAGAAATCAGCAGCACGTCGTAGCCGGCCCGCCGCAGCGACGTCGCCAGCGCGCGCCGGAAGTTGTAGAGGTACCAGTCGGTGTTGGCGAACAGGACGGCTTTCATGAGCGCACCCCGTGCGCAGCCACGGGTGCATGACCGCGGGCGCCGGCCGTCATGCCGCTGCCCTCCGGTTTTCCTCCAGCCAGGCCTGGAACATGAGCACCGTCCACAGTTGATGTTGCCAGTTGCGCCGGCCGCTCAGATGCTCCTTCCACTTCTGCCGGATCGCGGCGGGCTGGAAATAACCCTCCTGGCGCAGGCGGCCCTCATCGAGCAGGGCTTCTGCCCAGTCGCGCAAGGGGCCGCGCAGCCAGCTGTCCAGCGGGATGCCGAAACCCATCTTGGGCCGCTCGACCAGTTCTCTTGGCACATGCCGATACAGCACCTGGCGCAGCAGCCATTTTCCTTGCCCGTCGCGGATCTTCTGCTGCAGTGGCACGCGCCAGGCCAACTCCACCACGCGATGGTCGAGCATCGGCACGCGGGTCTCCAGGCTGTTGGCCATCGCGGCGCGATCGACCTTCACCAGGATGTCGTCGGGCAGGTAGGTCTGCGCGTCCATCGCCATCATCCATGGCGCCAGGCTGCCGGCGTGCGGCCACGCGCCGGGGTCGGTCAGCAGGGTCGGCGGTTCCTGCGCGCCGAGCACGATGCTGGCCGGGTCCTGCCACTGGCTGGCAAGGTTGAGGAAGAATGCCTGGCCACTCGACAGCGTGAGCACGTCCGCCAGCTTCTGTGCCTTGTCGCCCGGCGTGGCCAGGCGCCAGCGCTTCGGCAACAACGGCTTGAGGCGCTCGAACCACTGGTCCCACGCCGCCGGCGCCACGGCGCGCAGCGCGCCCGCCGCGGCACGGCGTGCCAGCGGCGGCAGGCGTTGCGCCTTCTCCCAGGTGGTACGCGCCACCAGGTAGCGGTTGTAGCCGCCGAACAGTTCATCGCCGCCATCGCCACTCAGCGCCACCGTCACCGCGCGCCGGGTCAGCTGGCTGATCAGGAAAGTAGGGATCTGCGAGCTGTCGCCAAACGGCTCGCAGAAAATGGCAGGCAGCCGCGGGATGACGGCCAACGCGTCCGCGGGGTGCACATACAGCTCGGTGTGCTCCGTGCCGAGGTGCCTCGCCACCGCCTTGGCGTGCGCGGCCTCGTCGTAGCCGTTTTCGCTGAAGCCGATGGTGAACGTCTTGATCGGCCGATCGCTGCGCGCCTGCATCAGCGCCACGATCGTGCTGCTGTCGATGCCGCCGCTGAGGAACGCGCCCAGCGGCACGTCGGAAAGCATCTGTGCGCCGACGCTGGCGCCCAGTTGCGCTTCGAGAGCATCGGTGGCTGCGCCGTCGGTAGCGATGAGCGGTGCGTCCAGGCCCGCGCTTACCGCCTCGTTGTAGCGCCAGTACGGTACCGGTTGCGCTTCCCGTGGCGCATCCGACGGCATGCGCAGCAGATGTCCGGGACGCAGCTTGAACACGCCGCGGTAAATGGCATGGGGCGCGGGAATGCAGTCGTGACGCAGCAGCAACGCCAGTGCGCCGCGATCGATATCCGCCTGGAAAGCGGCATGCGCCTTCAACGCCTTCAGCTCCGAGCCGAACAGCAAGGTGTCACCCTGCCAGCCGTAGTACAGCGGCTTCTCGCCCATCCGGTCGCGCGCCAGTATGAGCGCCCGCTGCTGGCGGTCCCACAGGGCGAACGCAAACATGCCGACACTGGCCTGCAGGGTTCGCTCGACGCCCCAGGCAACGAAGCAGGCGAGCAGGGTTTCGGTGTCGGAATGCCCGCGCCATGTCGGCGCGGCGTGTTCCGTGCGCAGGCGCTCGCGCAACTCGAGGTGGTTGTAGATCTCGCCGTTGAACACGATGACATAGCGCCCGTCGGCCGAGTGCATGGGCTGGTGACCGGCGGGAGAGAGGTCGAGGATCGACAGGCGCCGCTGCGCCAGCGCGATGCCGGCGGCCTCGTCGCACCACGCGCCGCTGTCGTCGGGACCGCGATGGCTCAGCCGGTCCGACATCGCCTGCGCCTGCGCCTGCAGCGTGTCCCGTGCGCCACCATGCGGTTGCCAGAAGCCGGTCACGCCACACATCACGCATGCCCCGCACGGCGCAGTATGTCCGCGAGCCGCGGCACCTGAGCCACCAGGCTGTACTCGGCCTCGACCCGCGCGCGCCCCGCGCGGCCCATGCGCGCGCGCAGGGACGGGCTCGCGATCAGGCGCTCGAGGGCGTCCCGCCATGCGGCATCATCCGCCGCCAGAAAACCGTTCTCGCCATGGCGCACGATGTCGACATTGGCGCCGACCGGAGAGGCCACCACGGGCAGGCCGCATGCCATGTACTGGATGATCTTGTAGCCGCACTTGCCGCGCTCCCACGGACTGTCGAGCAGCGGCATGATGCCGATGTCCATCCGCGCGATCATGGCCGCCTCGCTGGCTTCGGACCATGGCACCACTTCCGGCGTGATGCCGTCGAACTGGCCCGCGGTCTCCGTTCGCGCGCCGACCAGCAGCAGGCGCGCGTGGTGCGCGGCGCAGACCTGCTCCAGCACCTGGCGGATATCCAGCATGTAATGTTCGGTGGCAGGCGAGCCGACCCAGCCGATGACCGGCGGCTGCTCATCGGCCGGGCTCGCCGCCGCATAGCGCTGCTCGTCCACCACCGTTGGAATGATTTCGATCCGCGCTGCGCCTGCCTGCCTGGCCCGTGCCGCCAGGTACCGGTTGCCGGCGATCACGCAGGCGGCGCCATGCATGATCCGGTCGATCTTGCGGCCCAGCATGCGGCGTACCAGCGGGTTGGCGGACTGGTCGTACTTGTGGAACAACGCGTCGTCGTAATCGACCACGTACGACTTGAGTGACCGTGCCAGCGCCGCCTCGATCCAGTACGGCAGGTAGGGAAACAATTCGCCCTCGATCCAGGCGAGGTCGTGTTCGCGACGGCGCAGGAGCTGCATGAGCCGCCGGCTGAAATAGCCCCATGCACGGTATCTGGCGGCCTCGGGGTGGCCGCCATAGAGCGCTTCGAGATAGGCGTCGGGGAACAGCGCATGCACCTGCACGTCGATGCCGTGATCCCGCAGCGGAGCGAGGTACTGCAGGCTGCGCAATCGCGAGCTGGGCCCGCGTCGCGAGTACTTCGAGAACAGCAGGACCTTGAGGCGCTTCATTCCTGCCCCCTCCTCAAAGCCATCGGGTACTCGATGGACAGCGCCACCAGCGGGATGACGTACATCCACTGGAAGACGAAGGCCTCGATGTAGGGATTGGTATTGGTGCCGAGGAAGGCGCAGACGAAGCCGCAGAACATGAACTTGTGCCGGGGCGGCAGGCGGCGGTCGTAGGCCAGCCGGATCACGGCGACGATATAAAGCAGGAACGGCAGTGCGTAGATCAGCGTACCGATTATCCCGACCCGATAGAGCGTGGCCAGCCACACCAGCTCGTAGCGCCAGGGATGGACCGTATCGCTGATGAAATCCACGCCGACGCCATGGCCGGAGCCCAGGCCATCGTTGGCAAGAATGCCGGCAGACAGCGAGTGGGTCATCTGCACCCGTGCGCTGCCGCCGCCCGAGGCGAGTTTGGTCGAGACGGCGTCGAGCACCGTCGACAGGCTGATTTGGGTGTAGGCCTGCAGCAGGACGAGTGCCGTTATCACCGCGATCAGCATCGGCAGGCCATAGCGGACGATGCGGAAGACCGGTGATTTTTGCCGGCGACCGGTCGTGCGTGAGGACAGCAGCAGGCCAAGAAACCAGCCGAGCGGCACGGCGAGGATCAGCGCCGTGCGGCCGGAGGTCAACGCGCAGACCAGCAGCATCGCCAGCAACGCGAGCCGCATCAGCCGGTTCTTGATAAGTTCCGGCGAACCGAAGAAGCCGCCGCACAGGAAGATCAGCGAGCCGTAGACGTGCATGGTGGCGCCAGCAAATCCCTCGTTGAGATTGACGTTGGCGCCTTCGAAGAAGAACGTCACGGCTGCCGCGCCACGCGTGAGGTACAGATAGAAGAACAGCGCGACGCTCAGCGCGCACAGCAGGCTGAGCACGGCGAACCAGTCGATCAGCCGGTCGGTTCCCAGCTGTCTCAGCAAGCCGTCGGCGATGATCGTCCACAGCAGGGGTGAAAGGATGTAGATCGCCGCCACCTGGATCTCGGCATCCTGCGGCGCATCGTGCATGCCGCCCACGACCATGTAGATGACGGTGACGATCACCGTGCAGGCGTACAGCGCCAGCAGGGTCCTGAAGCCGGGACCGATGCGCAGCCCCGGCAACGCCAGCATGAAGGCCAGCCCCATCGCCGCTGCGGTGGTGACCTGCAACGAATTGGGCACGACCACCGCCAGCAGGAGCAGAGCAAAGGTCACTCCCAGGAACATGTGGCGTACGGTGAACCGGTACCTGCCCGTGAACGACTGCGGTTCCGGCGACAGGAACACGGACGCCGGCGGCGTCAGCGCTGGGTCGTTGCCGGGATTCATGGCTGCACCATGTTCGAAATCCAGCGGTCGAGCATGCCAGCCTGGACGACCCTGCTATAGGCGGCGATGTCACGGCGCGCACCGGTGCCGGAGGGCGACAGCGCGACCCGCAGCGCATCGCCTCCCGATGCGCCCGCGCTCGTCAGGATGGTTTGCCCCGTGCCTGTCTGGGCAAGGATGGCGGTGGCTTCGTTGTGCACCCCCGAAATGCATACGATGCCGGCGCCGGCGGCCAGGTATTCAAACAGCTTCCCGGTGGCGCAGCTGGCGCGCGAGCCGGTCAGCAGCAGCAGCTTGTCGCAACGTTTCATGAGCTGCAGCGCCAGCGTGCGCTCGACCGGTCCGAGCACGCTGACGGAGAAGCTGGCGCGCCGGAGCGAAGCCTTTTCAGCCTCTGTGAGTTCGCCGACGAACATCAGGTGCCTGTTCGCACTGGCTTCGATGGACCCGTTCAACGCGTCGACAAGGTAATCGAGGCTCTTCGATGCCGATCCGTCGCTGGCTCCGATGCGCCCGAAATGCCCTATCAGCAGCGCGTTGGCTGGCACTTGGCGAGCGAGAATGGCCGCGGCGCGGGTGCCGCCTTCGACATCGTTGTCGAGCGAGGCGAAGTCGGCCGGGTCGTAGCCGTTGGGCAGGACCGCCGCGGCCTTGCCCGGATAACGCCGCTGAAAATCGTCGACGAGGGGGCGGCTTACGGACGTGATCAGGTGGCTGGCGGCGACCACGCGCCCCTCGATCAGCTTGCGCATTCCTTTGCGCAACCAGCCGGGTTTGCCCAACGGTTCGAAGACCAGCCCGTCGCGGAAGTCCTGCAGGCAGCCGATGCGGTGCTTGCTGGCCAGGGCCGCAGCGGCGACCAGGGCGTCGACCGGCGAGTACGTGCCGATGGCCACGCATCGCTCGCCCGCAACCAGTTTCTCGGAGCACAGCCGGTTGGCCTCGGCCAGCGCGTGGACGAACCAGGGCCGCGTGCGCGCATGGCGATTGGCCAGCAAGAATGGCAGCGGGCGTATGAAGGCGGCCACCAGGGTCAGCAGCGACGCAGTCACCGGGGATTCGCTGCCTACGCAGCGCCCGGGCAGCGGAAAGACCGTGATGTCCGCATGCGGCGGCGCCGTCGTCTCGGCGGTTGCCAGTGCCGGTTCCCGCGCGAAGACGAATACGCGGTATTTCGCCGGGTCAAGGTATTTCAGCAGGCTCTTGAATCGTTGCGCGGCAATATTGCCGGACAGGTGATGCGCCGCGAAGACAAACAAATTGATTTTCTTCATCGTTGGATCCTCAATCTGTCAGCAGCGTCGTCATCAGGCGCAACCATGCAGCCACTTGATCCGGCGTGTGCAGGCGCCTTCCATGGATCGGGCGGCACGGGTACGACGACGCGATGGCGGCAGGGGATCGACTTGCTCATGGCAGGGCACCAGGTCCGCCTTGGGGTTCCGGGCAGATGGGCTGCGGCTGCGGCTGCGGCTTGATCGCTGCCCGCAGTGACCGGTACATGTCCATCCATTCGGCGCGGAAACATCCGATGGCGATCGGAAGCATGGCCAACCAGACAAGGCTGAAATGAACGGGAGCGCGCGGGCCGAATACCAGCGTCGCGATGGAAAGTCCCACGCAGGCGGTGACGAACACGTACAGCCGGACGCGGGGGAAGGGGCGCCAGACGTAGGCCGACGCTTCGGTTCGGGCCACGAAAAAGACCAGGAATGCAAGGGCGTTGGCCACCACGGCGCCAGCCGCGCCGTGCTCGGGTACCAGCCACACGCTGAGGACAACATTGACCACCAGCGCCGCGACGGTCGACCACAGCGACAGCATGGATCGGCGCGTTATGCCGATGCCTACGCAAGTCACCTCGGAGAGGGTGTAGAGCAACGGCTCGCCGATGCAGCACAGCATCAGGTATTTCACCTGGATGTAGCGTGCAGGCAGTACGAAGTCGGCCAGCCAGGAAAAGATGCCGCTCAGCACCCAGATGGCACAGACCACGGCCAGGGCTTGCTGGGCGATGTTGTCGACCCGCCGCATGTCCACGCCATGGGCAACCCATTTGTAGACGAGTGGCGCCCACAGCACGGTGAAAATCGTCTGGAAGACGACGCCCACACCGGCGAAGCTCATGGAGACCGAATAGACCGCCAGTTCCGAAAGGCTGGACAGCGAGCGCAGCGCCAGCGTGCTGGTGGCGTCCAGTCCCCAGTAGGCCACGCCGGCGAAGATCAGCGGCGTCCCGTAGCCGAGCACGAATCGCACCTGAGTGGGGGAAACGGGTGCGCGAACTGCCGGCGCCCATTCGCGCCAGGTATTCCAGCCGTAGGTGAGCAGCACCGACAGCAGCGAGACGAGATACGCCGCTTCCAGTTGCACGAACGACTTGTGGAAAGTCGACGCGGCCATCGCCGTCACGACCAGCAGGAGCAGCACCTTGGGCAGGATCTGGCTCATCGAGAACGCCACGCCGCGATCCTGCATGCGCAGGATCAGCGAGAGGAACCGCGAGATGAAACTTGTCGCCACGCAAGCGAGCAGCATCCAGTAATAGGCGACGTGTCCCACGCCGAACAGCCACTCGGCGACGTGATGGTCGAACGGCGCGGTCACCAGCATCGCCAGAAGCAGCAACGCGCAGCCGGGCGCGAAACAGGCTTTCAGCAGGGCCGCGCGATCGGTCGATTCGTGGTACTCCCGCACGTAGGCGCGGTCGAGGCCGAGGCTGAAAAGCAGCACGCCGAACGAGACGGCGATCTGCACGATGTTCAGACGCCCGACATCGGCCGGCGGAAATACCCAGGCAATGACCGGCACCGTCACCAGGCCGAGCGCGGCGGTGGCGATGGGGCCGACGGCAAATGCCAGAGCGGTGCGTATGTTCATCCGTTGATCAGTCCGATTGAGCCGTGTCGCAACTACCTTCCTGTCGCTTGCTGAATCCGCGGTGCCGGCTGACGTCGGTGTCGGACCGGGTTGTCGTCGGACGCTCCGATGGCGACGACGCTTGCAACGAAATCGCGGTAGTTCCTGGCGGCATCGAAGCCGGCCTCGATCGCCTGCCGCGCGTTGGCGCGCAAACGGTCGTGTCCGTCCGCGAAGGCGACCCGATCCATCGCGTCGGCGATTTCCCTCGCATCCGGGTGCGGGCTCAGCAACACGCCGCAGCGCCCGGACACCAGGCTGGAGATTCCACCCACGTCGGGCGCGACGACCGGCACGCCCGCGCTCATCGCCTCCATGATGGAAACCGGAACGCCTTCGGACTCGCTGGTGTTGACCAGCATGTCCACCGGGGCATCGAGGTAACGCGCCTTGACGGCGTGGTGAGGCAGCTCGCCGGTGAACCTGAAGTCCAGGTTGTCCAGGCCGGCCAGTTTCAGCCTTGCCAACACCATGGTCTCTTCCAGCAGCGGACCGCCGCCGACGTGCGTCCACGTCATGCGGATGTTCCGGTGCCGGTCGGCGAGCAGGCGCAACGCGTCGACCATCCTGTCCAGCCGCTTCACGCGCAGGCAAGAGGAAACCGACATGACATGCAGGAACCCGGCCCGGCTCGGGCGCGCGAGAGCACCTGCCAACGGCACGCCCAGCGGGCTGATGCGGATATTCTCCGGTGGCGCACCGTAGGTCCGTTGCAGGTACGACTTGGCCTCGTGGGACAGTGCGAAGATCGCGTCGAAGGCGGCGATGAACTGTCTCTTGAGCGGCATGTAGCCGTGATCGCGCCGCGCTTCGTACAGATCGAAGCCGTGCACGCGGGAGACGACCTTGCGCACCGCACCCGTTTCCCTGGCGAGTACCGCGGCGCAGGCTTGCGTGTCGTTCCAGTAGCAGTAGGCCACGTCGATCCGGCCGTGGGCTTTGGCGTGCCGTTGCAGCTGGGCGGCTTGTTCGAGCGCCTTGGACGTATGCAGCAGGGCGCGTGCGACGGTGCGCGGATGGATCTTTCGCGACTGCCGCAAATAGCCCAGTTCGCGCCAGAAGATCGCGGAACACAGCGCGGCCAGCATGAACCACAGGCGTCCGGCCCCGATGGTGCCGGCCATGTCCAGGCCGACCGCCACGCGCGCCGGCACTGGCCGCGGCTTTCCCGCGGCCAGCGCGGGAAGCAGCGTCACGCTGATGTCGTCGTGCGCGGCCCAGTAGCCGATCTCGTCCTCGATGAACTGCTCACCGGGAAGGTAGGGATAGGCGTTGGTCAGGATGGCGATTCTCACGGCTGCGCGGCCATGCCCGAGGTGATGATGCCGGTCACGCGGTCCTGATAGACGGCGTGATCCACCTTCAGGGGAATGCTGATCTTGAAACAGCCGACCGCGGCGAGGCTGCCCGAAAGCACCCGGCGCCAGTTCGCGGTCACCTCGTCCATCGTCAGCATGGCGGTGCGCGCCGTGGCCAGCGCGTTGTATTCCTCCCAGTAGAGGTGGTCGTGGAAGATGCTGTATTCGGCGCTGACGACGGCGATCGTCATGTCGACGGCATGGGCCAGGTTCAGTGCGGACACACGGATGTCGGGCACGTCCTCGCGCACCACGTAGTACAGGCGGGACAGCGGGGCCGATGCGGACTCCACATGCTGATAGAGGCGGTCGGGCGACATCTTGCGTCGCACGCTGGCGGAGTTCATGCGGTTCTTGATGTTGAAGTGCGCGCGGTCGATCCATCCGCGCCCCGCGAGAAGCTCGCTCTTCATCTCGTTGCCGGCGCAGTTGTAGCCGTAGATCTTCGGCCATGCCATGTTGCCGTGGACGCGGGCGGTGGCGGACATGACCACGATGTCGTCGCTGACGAAGCTCGCGTCCTCGTTGCTCCTCAGCGCGAGCATGGCCGACGACTTGCCGGCGCCGCCGGTACCGGCGAGCAGGCAGGCGCTGTCGCCTATCGTCACGGCTGCCGCATGGATCGGCACCATGTCATCGAAGAAGTAGACCGACGGCACCAGCACGAACTCGTGCAGGATCTGTTCGAACGCCTCGGTTTCGCGCGAGTACTCCATCGACAGCAGCTTGTGGATCGTGCCTCGTACACCGCGACGCAGCTTGATCGCGACCTCGACTTCCAGGCGCCCGTCGCCGGAACGTTCCCAGTAGACGTCGACCGTGGGAAACGAGGTCAGCATGCCGTGCTCGAACGCCTCGTGCACACGGGGGTTGATCGAAGAGGGCCTGCGCGCGGTCATGGCGTGGCCGATGCGGATGTTCACCTCGGGCTCCCGACCGTCGGCGTCCGCGTACAGGCTCAGGCTTTCCGCGAGCAGTTCCTGCAGGGTCGCATCGCTGGAAAAGGCATAACACTTCCCGAAAATGATCTTCTTCATGCGGAACGAACCCGGCGCGGCGGCAGACGAGAGAGGATCGACGCCAGCGCAGCGACGATGGAACTCTGCTGGCTGGCGTCCAGGTACGGCGACATGGGCAGGCTGATGACCTGTTCCGCGACGGCGTCGCCCACCGGCAGGCGCACCTTGCGGTCGGCCACGGCAGGCTGCCGGTTGAGCGGAAGCGGGTAGTGCACGGCAGTCGGAATCCCCGCCTCCTTCAGGCGGGCCTGTACGGCATCGCGGTCGGGTATCTGCACGGTGTATTGCGCCCATGCGCTGCGGTTGTACGTTTCGACGACGGGCGCGATCGCGAGTTCGGCCTCGGCGAGCAGCCGGCCGTAGGCCTGCGCCACTTGTCGGCGCAGCGCGATCTCGTCGTCGAGAATGTCGAGCTTGGGCAGCAGGATCGCCGCCTGCAGCGTGTCCAGACGGCTGTTCACCCCGACGCGCACGTGGTGATAGCGCCGATCCTGGCCATGCCGGGCGATCTGGCGCACGAGGCGGGCCAGCTCCGCGTCGTCGGTCAGGACGGCGCCACCGTCGCCGTAGCAGCCCAGCGGCTTGGTCGGGAAGAAGCTGGTGCACGCAAGAGTGCCGAGGCTGCCGCTCTTGCGGCCCTTGTAGCTGGCGCCGAAACTCTGCGCCGCATCCTCGATGACCGGAATGCCGTGTTTCGCGGCGATGGCGTTGATGGCATCGAAATCGGCGCACTGGCCGTAGAGCGAGACCGGGATGATGGCCCGGGTGCGCGGCGTGATGGCTGCCTCCAGCAGATCGGGATCGAGGTTGAAGGTACGCGGGTCGACGTCCACGTAGACGGGTCTGGCGCCGAGCAGCGCCACGGTTTCGGCGGTGGCGATATAAGTGAAGCCCGGCGTGATCACCTCGTCGCCGCGGCCGATACCCAGCGCCATCTGGGCGATCTGCAACGCGTCGGTGCCGTTGCCCACCGATATGCAGTGCGCCACGCCTGCGTAGGCGGCCAGTTTTTCCTCCAGCTCGCCCACTTCCGGGCCGAGGATGTACTGGCCGTGCGCGAGCACGCGGGCGATCCCCGCATCGATGCGATCCTTGATGCGGGCCTGCTGGGTCCTGAGGTCGATGAAGTCGATCACTTGGCGGACTCCTGCCTGTACAGCGTGCGCCCGCTCAACACGTAGCGCGTACCGGTATGCGCGCAAACGTCCTCGGCCTGGCCTTCCAGCGGCAGGTTCAGCTGCTCGCCGAATTCGCTCATCCAGCCGATCTGCCGTGCCGGCACGCCTGCCATCAAGGCGTAGGCCGGCACGTCCCGATTGACGACCGCGCCGGCGCCGACGAAGGCGAACTCGCCGATCGTGACGCCGCAGACGATGGTGCAGTTCGCGCCCAGGGTGGCGCCCCTGTTGACCACGGTGTCGCGAAATTCGCCCTTCCGCTCGATCAGCGAGCGCGGGTTGTATACGTTGGTGAACACCATGCTCGGGCCGCAGAAGACGGCTTCCTTCAGCGTCACGTTGTCGTACACCGACACGTTGTTCTGGATCCTGCAGCGGTCTCCAATGACCACCTTGTTGCCGACGAACACGTTCTGCCCGAGCGAGACCTCGCTGCCGATGCGGGCGCCGCCGCAGACATGGGTGAAGTGCCATACGCGGGAGCCTGCGCCGATCTGGGCGCCTTCATCGACGATGGCGGAGGGGTGCTGGTAATAGTCCATGCTGCTCACTCTTCAGGCTTGCCGTTGGAGGAACGGATGGGCGTCGCCCGCATGAGGAGCGGGCTTGCCGTTGCGGATCGTTGCCACCGTGTCGATAGCCACGCGGTTTTCTTCCAGGCCGAAACCGCGACCGGCGAGGATTTCCTCGTAGCTGCGGTCATGCAGGTCGGTGAACCCGCCGGAGAACTCGATCTCCTCGCCGTCCACCGTGATCGACCGGTAGGTGCGCTGGCCGCTTTCGCGTTGTGCCGCCGGCACATCCTCGACATCCACCGACAGGAACCAGCGCACGCGGGCATTCTCGTATTCCAGATAGCCGGCCGCCTTCGTCTCGGTGGACAGGTGCACCACGTTGATCTGCAGCGCGCCGAAGATGTAATGCAGCATGTCGAAGAAGTGCACGCCGATATTGGTGGCTATGCCGCCGGACTTCTTCGGATCGCCTTTCCAGCTCTGCAGATACCAGTGGCCGCGCGAAGTGACGTAGGCAAGATCCACCTCGTGCTTGTGATCGCGCGGACCGCGCCGTACCCGCTCGCGCAAGGCGATGATCGCCGGATGCAGGCGAAGCTGCAGGATGGTGTTGACCCTCTTGCCGGTCTCGCGCTCGATTTCCACCAGCCCGTCGATGTTCCACGGGTTGAGCACCAGCGGCTTTTCGCAGATGGCGTGCGCGCCGGAGCGCAGGGCAAAGCGCATGTGCGAGTCATGCAGGTAATTGGGCGAGCAGATGGAAACGTAGTCGATCTGGCCGCCGTTCCCGGCGCGTCGGCGCAGGTCGACATGCCGGTCGAAGCGCTCGAACTCGGTGAAGAAGTCGGCGTTGGGAAAGTGACTGTCGATGACGCCGACCGAGTCGTTCGGATCGAACGCAGCCAGCAGCCGGTTGCCGGTGGCCTTGATGGCCTGCATGTGGCGAGGGGCGATGTAGCCGGCGGCACCAATGAGGGCGAAGTTCTTCAAGATAGGCATGGAGCTGATCCTGCGTCTTGCGTGATTCCGGGGCATCGTGTGATCGCCGCCTCAGCTGATCGATCTGCCGCCGCCAACGTCGTTCGTTCGCGTGGCGCATGCAGCAGCATCTCGTCGCGCGCTGCTGCAGCAGACCGTATCGGAATCCGTTCTCTTGTTACCTCGGTTTCAGGTTTTTCATCTGGACGGCATGCCAACGCCGTAATAGGCGTAGGAGTAATAACCTCTGCTGCGTTTTTCCACGGCATTGAAGATGGCGCCCTTGAGAGGGACGTTGTTCTGCTCGAAACGCTGCCTGGCCAGGGCGACTTCGCGTGCCTGGTTGAGTCCGAAACGCACGACCAGCAGGGCAGTGCCCGCGTGGTGGCCGATGATGGCGGCGTCGGTCACCGCCAGGATGGGCGGGGTATCGATGATGATCAGGTCGAACATCTGCTTCAGATGCTCGAGCAGCGCGGAGAAGCGGGCGTTCATCAGCAGCTCGGAAGGGTTCGGCGGCAACTTGCCGCGAGCGATGAAATGCAGGTTTTGCAGCATGCCGATCTGCCGCGTCGCAGTGATCAGGTCGGTCTGGCCCGAAATCAGTTCGGAAAGGCCGACTTCGGGTTTGCCGCCGACGACCTTGTGCAGCGAGCCCATGCGCATGTCCCCATCGATCAGCAATACCCGCTGGTTGCTTTGGGCGACGACCGTGGCAAGGTTGGCTGACACGAAAGTCTTGCCGACATCCGGACTGGATCCGGAGATCATGAGCACATTGTTTTTTGCTTCCAGCCGGGCGAAATGCAGACTGGTGCGCAAGCTGCGCAAGGCTTCGGTGGCCAGATCCGTGGGCGCATCCATGACCAGCAGACGCTGTTTGCCCCTTCCGTGGATACGCGTACCCTGCAGCGCCTGCTCGCGCAGGCTGATCGGGATGGTGGCGTACACGGGCAGGCCGAGTTTTTCGATGACGGCAGGGTCTTCGATGCCGCGATTGAGCATTTGCCGGATGAAGACGTAGACAAGGGCCACGAACCCGCCGAGGAGCGCGCCGCCGAGTACCACGATCATTTTTCGCGGCCATACCGGCCGCGTGATGTCCACCGCCGCCTTGTCGATGATGCGTACGTTGCCCACCGTGCCCGCGCGGGCTATGTCCAGCTGCTGGGCCTGGTTGAGCAACCCGGTATAGGTGTCGTTGGTCACCTGCACGTCGCGGGTCAGCTTCAACAGCTGCTGCTGGGTATCCGGCAGGTTGCCCACCTTCTTGTCGATCGCGCCCTTTTGCGCTTCCAACTGGCCGATCTGCTGTATCAACGCCTTGTAGGCCGGGTGCTCGGGCGTGTACTGGCGTTGCATGTCCGCCTGCTGCAGGCGCAGCTTCTGGATATTGGCCTGGATGGCGACTTCCTGGTCCAGCAGCCCCTGGGTCTGCATGCTGATGTCGACCGAATGCGCCTTGATCTGATAGGCGTTGAGCGCGGCTGTCGCCCTTTCCAGGTCGCGGCGCACGTTGGGAAGTTGCTCCCTGACGAACTTCAGGCTGTTCGCCGCTTCCGCGGAATTGCGGTCCACGTCCTGCCGCACATAGAGCTCGCCGACCTCCCTGAGCACATTGGTGGCCAGCTCGGGGTCGGGATTGTCGTAGGTCATCTGGAGGATGCCCGATTCCTTGCCCTGTTCGCTGACATTGATGGCCTGCTGAAGTCCGTTGATCACGGTCAGCCGGCGATGGCGGAATACGCGAAACTGCGTGCCCGGATTTGCAACCAGCGTCTGGACCTGGATGGTCACGCCATGGCCGCTGGCGACTTGCCCCGTATTGCCGACGACCAGGACGTTGTCGTCGTCATCCACCAGAACATAGGAGCCGCTCTTGCCGGCAATCAGTCTCAGCGGCCGGTCCAGCAGGCTGTCCGGAACATCCAGCTGAAAAATTTCCAGCTTCGAGCCACCCCAGTCGTAACCGATCATGTTGAACAGGGGTGGGGACACCATGCCGGGGCTTTTCGAGGCGTTGAGGCGCGCGAAGAAATTGCCGACCACGGGCATGCGTTGCGGGTGGGCTTCGATCGTGAGCTTGAGCTGGTCGACCACCGCACCGAGCACCATGCGCGACGTGATCAGCGCGGTTTCCGTCGTGGCCTCGGGGCTGGAAGCTCCCAATGTCTGGGTCAGCGCGCTCAACCCCGGCAGGCTGGGCACTTTCTGCTCCACCTGCACCACGGACGTGGCTTGATAGATCGGCGTGGTCAACAGCACATAGGCGATGCTGAGCAGGATGAATATGCCGGTGATGGTGCCGATCAACCATTTGTGATCGCTGAGTGTGCCGAGCAATTCGCTCAGGTCAATCTCATCATCGCGCTGCACAGGGTCCTGGATGGCGGTCATAGGGACGGTCAACTCATGACATGGAAGATGGGAATCACAGATAGGGTTCCCAGCTACTGACACCCTGCGTGATTATCTCGTGAACATGTTCGAATGCAGTTCGCGGCTGACGATAGGGGTCGGGGATATCATTCCCATGCAGCCATTTGTCGAGCAGATAAATCTTGCCGTGAACTTCAGGCGCGAGTTGAATCATCGCGGCTACATGGCTTTTTTCCATGGCCAATACCAGGTCGGCTTCGCGCAACACGGAAGGCGTCAATTGATGCGCGCGATGCATCGTGCCGTCGATGCCGCTTTCAGCAAGCAATTGCAGGGCAGTCGCATCCATGGGGCTGCCGACAAGCGCGCCGAGTCCGGCGCTGCTGAACTTGACGTCGCGCGATTTCATACGCTGTCGAAACAGGTATTCGGCCGTCGGGCTGCGGCAGATGTTGCCCATGCAGACAATCAGTATCCGTTTGAACACAGCGTCGACATACTCCTGAAGCCCGAGCCGGCGTCGATCAGGGCGCAAGAAATAGTGGGCTCGGCCAATCTGTCTATTTCTGGCGAAGGCTCATATCGCGAGGTCGGGGAGCCTGCTACCGACAGCAAGTCGCGTAACTCGCGATAATGAGCTTAATAGGCAGCCAGTAAACCGGAATCGCCGCCTATTTGATTATTTCGTTCTTGCGGTTGCAGAAAGAAGTTGATGCACCGAGGCAAATCGATCAGTCGCTAGTGCAAAGGCTCGAAATGTGGTCTTCGATCATTGCATGTGCGAATGGCCCTACAGTGAACCGTAGCCAAATGATCCATTCAATCATCGTGAGCAATACAAATGTGAATGTGAGCGTGAATGTGAATTCACATCGGCTTGCCTTGATCGTGTACATGATCGGATGAATGTTGCCTGAGCTTGCGCCCTTGGTCGGATTGACGCCGTCGTGCGTGAGTCGATCCAATCGGCGGATGTTCTCAAGGGAGCGGGAACAAAGCTGCGCGCCCAGGAAGCACCGATGACAGTTACCCGGCAAAGCTGCAGGACATCCGTACCGCCAGCGCGGACGCCAGAGGCCTTTGTCGTACCGCGGCTAACCAGTCGGCGGGCGCAGCAACTACCGGGCGCGCCATGCGGGCTTGGCGTGAGTTTCCCGCAGCCGCGAAGGAGCATCCCATGAGCAACAGCGTCCTCGTCACCGGCGGTGCCGGTTACATCGGCAGCCATGTTGTCCAGCAGCTGGTCGCGCGTGGCGAGCGCGTTGTCGTCATCGACGATCTGAGCACCGGTTTCCGCGAAATGGTACGTGGCGCCGAGTTGGTGGTCGGCAATGTCGGTGATCGCGCACTGGTCACCCGCGTGCTGGACAAGCACCATGTCGATGCGGTGCTGCATTTCGCCGCGCATACCGTGGTGCCCGAATCGTTGAGCAATCCGCTCAAGTACTACGGCAACAACACCTGCAATACGCAAAGCCTGCTCGCCTGTTGCGCGGCGGCCGGCGTGGGGCGGTTCATCTTTTCCTCCACCGCCGCGGTCTATGGCATGACCAATGACGGGATCGCCGACGAGGACACGCCCACGCAACCGATCAACCCGTATGGGGCGTCGAAGCTGATGTCCGAAACCATGCTGCGCGATTTCTGCGCCACCGGGGCGATGCGGCATGTGACCTTGCGCTACTTCAACGTTGCCGGCTGCGATCCGGAGGGCCGCATCGGTCATTCCACGCTTCACTCGACGCTGCTGATCAAGGTCGCCTGCGAACATGCGGTCGGCAAGCGCGCCAACATAGCCGTCTTCGGCAGTGACTACGATACGCCGGACGGTACCGGCATACGCGACTACATCCACGTCGAGGATCTGGCGGCAGCCCACTTGAGCGCACTCGATCACATGCGCGACGGCGGCGATTCGTTGACGCTCAACTGCGGCTACGGCCACGGCTACAGCGTCCGCGAAGTCATCGACGCGGTGCAGCGCGTCGGCGGCCATCCCCTGACGGTGGTCGAGCTGCCGCGTCGCGCCGGCGATACGCCCATGCTGATTGCGCGCAGCGAGCGCCTCAAGCAGCGACTGGACTGGCAGCCGAAGTACGACGATCTGGATTTCATCGTTCGCACGGCGCTGCTGTGGGAACAGAAGCTCGCACGGAAGCCGGCGTGAGTTCCGGGAGGCCCGGGAGGATGCGTCAACCCTGTCCGGTGCACTCCATGCGTCATTCCACCGTCACGGATTTCGCCAGGTTGCGTGGCTGGTCGACGTCGGTGCCGCGCAGCACGGCGACGTGGTAGGCGAGCAGTTGCAGCGGCACGGTGAACACGGCGGGGGCGATGAAGTTGCCGCCGGAGGCCACGCGCAACATGACGCCATGGTCGGCCATGTCGCCCATGCCGGCGGCGCCGTCGGCGAACACGATCAGGCGGCCGCCGCGGGCGCGCACTTCCTGCAGGTTGGATTTCAGCTTGTCCAGCAGCGGGCCGTTCGGCGCCACCGCGATCACCGGCATCTTCTCGTCGACCAGGGCCAGCGGGCCGTGCTTGAGTTCGCCG
>Ga0207664_10000111_pt1 | contig 72075 bp, 58 predicted proteins | sample LARL83metaG_FD_184349 | JGI IMG/M metagenome (GOLD analysis project Ga0207664, IMG submission 184349) | Corn, switchgrass and miscanthus rhizosphere microbial communities from Kellogg Biological Station, Michigan, USA - LAR L8-3 metaG... | ecosystem: Host-associated > Plants > Roots >...
TTACGTCTGGAACTGGACTCTGAACCTGCAGCACGCGTTCAACTCGAACCTCTCCATGGAAGTCGCCTACGTGGGCAACCATGGCAAGAACCTGGTTGGCATTCGAGACATCAACCAGCCCCCCGTCGGGTCGGGGTGGCCGGATGCAGCAATTTCCGCGTGCATCAATTCGGGATACACGGATCCGAACAACTGCGCTCCCGACAGCACCGGCGGCGAGGAGGCGAACCGCCCGTTCGCCATTAAATTTCCGTATCTGGCCAACATCTTTCAGATGGGCAATGTCTATCGCTCGAACTACAACGGTCTCCAAGTCACATTGAACGCGCGCAACTATCACGGCCTCAGCATGGTGACTGGTTACACCTACTCGCACGCGCTCGACGATGTGGGAGCGAACTGGGACTTCGGTGCCGGTTCCGGGTTGCCGCAGGATGCTCACAACCTCGGTGCAGAGTACGCCAACAGCGACTTCGACATGCGCCACCGCCTGACGGTTTCACTCACTTACGCAATTCCGGGGCGGAAGGGATACGGCCAGATGCTGGACGGCTGGGAGATCAACAGCATTTTGACCCTGGCAAGCCCACAGCACTGGAGCACCATGGACGAGGGAACGGATGCTGCTGGCGTTGGGCCGTTGCCCGTCAGCCCGCCCGCCAATAGCCCGATCCGCTGGAGTTTCTACCACGCCGGGACGGCGCAGCCTGGAAATCCTTCGGACTTTAAGTCGGGACGAGGGGTTGGAATCACATTCTACGCACCAGGCGACCCGAACATGCCCAGCTCGTGTGCGGCATCAGCAGCAGCCGTCGACGGGACCGGCCTGCAAAGAGAAACCGCCTCTTTGAATCTGTTCGGTTGCTATGCTGCCGGAAACTCAGTGATGATGGCCCCGCCGCTAGGCCAGGCCGGCAACATGCGCCGCAACATTTTCCCCGATTCCGGTTTCAGGAACTTCGATTTCTCCCTGGGCAAGAACTTCCACTTCGGAGAAGCCATGCGGCTGCAGTTCCGAGCCGAGTTCTTCAACATCCTCAATCATCCGAACTTCGCCAACCCCTACGGAGGACAAAACGGATATGGCTTCAACGATCCTTCGGCGGGCGGTTTCGGTTGCGGATGTGCCACACCTGACATCGCGGCTGCGAATCCGGCTGTGGGTTCAGGGGGACCACGCTCGATTCAACTTGCAGCGAAGTTTATTTTCTAGTTCGCTCTTAAGTTTTGATCGACTAGGAGTGTCAAGAGGGATTTCTAAGCGTCCTCCGCGGCGGTTCTCGACGAACTCTGCGGTCAAAGGCTTTACTTTGGCCGGACCAAATCCATCCGGCCTTTTCTTACCGTCTTCGCTCGCTCTGTGGCGAGCCAGATCAAATGGGGTATCTCGTGAAGAACAGAACTGAATTCTTAGCAGTCGTGTTGGTATGTGCCGTATTTACTTTAGGAACTGCGTTCGCCCAGGATCAGAACAAAGAACGCCGCGAGCGCACGATTGATGAAGTCAAGACCGAGGCGGTTCATCGCGCCGAAGTCGGGCAGTATCCGCTGATCGGCCTCGATCCTGCCGACGTGAAAGACGCGTTCGAGACGATTCATACCGCCGACAAAGACGAGTGGGCTGCAGGATTCATGCGCGTCGCCGATAAGTATTTCAACGAAGCGAAGTCGCTGGAAAAGTCAGATCCCACCAAGGCCAACGCCGACTACATTCGCGCCTGGCGCATTTATTCCTTTGGACGCTGGCCAATCCCCGCGTCTCCGGGCAAGCAGCGTTCCTACGAGAAGGCTCTCGAGTCGTTTCTCGATCATGCAAAGTTTATGGATCCGCCACTCGAAGTCGTGCGCATCCCGTTCGAAGGCAAAGAAATCATCGGCTACCTCCGCCTGCCGAAAAATGCGAAAGGCCCGGTGCCGCTGGTCATCGCGGTCAACGGCCTCGACAGCCGCAAAGAAGATTTAACCGAAAGCTTCAGCGCGATTCTTCCCTTCGGCATGGGCTACCTCGCCGTTGACGGCCCGGGTACGGGACAGAATCCCATCAAGGTCAGCGAGACGGCCGACCGCGTGCTCTCGAAGGTCATCGATTACGCGCAGTCGCGTCCCGAAGTTGATAAGAACCGCATCGCCATGCACGGCGTCAGTTGGGGCGCGTACTGGGCCACCAAGATGGCGATCGTCGAGCGTGCCCGCCTGCGTGGATGCAGCGCGCAGTCGCCGCCGGTCGACAAATTCTTCCAGAAAGAGTTTCTGACGAACTCGCTCCTGGGCAATCGCGAATATCTTTTCGACCAGGTACCCGCGCTCATGAACATTCTGGAAGGCGTTCACACGCTCGACGAGCTGGGCGCGTACCTGCCGAAAATGTCGCTGGTCGGCCAAGGCCTCCTCGGCAAACCGATGGCACCGATGCTCGTCATCGCGGGAGTGAAAGACACCCAGGTGCCGATCGACGACGACTATCTACTCTTGAGTAAAGGCGATGTGCCGAAAGATGCGTGGATCAATCCCAGCGGTGGTCACCTGGGCAGACAGGTAGGAGTGTGGCCCGATCCAAGAATTTTCAAAGAAGTGATCATCCCGTGGCTGGTGAAAACCCTGCAAGCCCCGGCGAACTAGAAATGCTCATGTAGGGGCGGACGCCACCGCGCACGTGGAGACGGGCGCTCTCGCCCGTCCCGCGAAACGAGCGGCCCCGAAGACGAACTAGCTTTTCGATGTAGAAAGAAAAAATGCCGACAACGCCCCAACCCGACTCTCCCGCCCCGCGCCCCAGTCGCCTTTACGAATCGCTGTGGGTGCAGGTCACAGTCGGCATCGGGCTGGCGGTGCTCCTCGGCTACCTCAGGCCCATGAGCGGTGTTGCTATGAAGCCTCTGGGCGACGGCTTCATCCGCCTGATCACCATGATCATCACGGTGATGATTTTCTGCACTGTGGTTACCGGAATCGCCGGTATGCAGGATCTGCGCAAGGTCGGCCGCGTCGGTGGCAAAGCTCTTCTCTATTTCGAAATCGTCTCTACCCTCGCCCTCGTCATCGGACTCTTCGTCGGCAACGTCGTTCACCCCGGCACCGGCTTCAACGTGGACGCATCAACGCTCGACACACGCGCCGTCTCTGACTACGCGGGGCAGGCCAAGGCACAAACTGTCACCGACTTCCTGATGCACATCATCCCGACTACGCTCGTCGACGCTTTCGCCAAGGGCGACATTCTCGAGGTTGTGCTGGTTTCGCTCCTGTTCGGATTCGCCATGCAAGCCGCCGGCGAGCACGCCAGGCCAATGGTCATCATGCTCGAGTCACTCACCAAAGTCGTCTTCCGCATGGTGAACATCGTGATGCGCTTCGCCCCCATTGGCGCATTCGGCGCGATGGCCTTCACCATCGGCAAATACGGACTGGCCTCGCTCGGCCCCCTGCTCCGGCTGATCGCCTCGTTCTGGATCACTTCGATTCTGTTCGTGATGATCGTGTTCGGCGCGGTTGCGTGGATGGCCGGATTCAGCCTCGTGAAATTTCTTCTGCGCATCAAAGAAGAAATTCTTCTGGTGCTGGCCACCAGTTCGTCTGAGACCGCCATTCCCACTCTCATGGAAAAGCTCGAAGAGCTTGGCTGCTCGCGCTCGCTCGTCGGCCTGGTCGTGCCCACCGGATACACCTTCAACACCGACGGCAGCGCGCTATACATGACGATCGCGGCGCTCTTCGTGGCGCAAGCAACCAACACACACCTGACCCTGCTGCAGCAGATGACGATCTTCTCGGTTGCCATGCTGACATCGAAGGGCGCAAGCGGCGTACAGGGAGCCTCGTTCATCGCGCTGGTCGGAACCCTGAGCGTAATCCCCTCGATCCCGGTTGCCGGGATGGCCCTCATCCTCGGCATCGACCGCTTCATGAGCATGTTCCGCGCCTTGGTCAACATGATCGGCAACGGCGTTGCCACGCTGGTGGTGGCGCGTTGGGAAAATGAACTCGACCGCGGGACGCTGCAGCGCAACCTGGCTTGAACCCGCTGATATCTTTCTTTCAAAGTAAGCTCATCCTCGTGCATCACGAGCGAAACATTCGAGCCTTCACCCTCACTATCATTCGAGCCGCAAATGTCCCGTCAGCGGGACGCCTCAGGCTCGCATTTCGAAGTGGAGGTGCAGTGTGTTTGGGAGGAAGAAATTCCGAGAAATCGTTGGGTTAGATTTTTCATTTTCAACGATTGCGCTGATCATGCTCCTGCTCCCGGCCTACAGCCAGCAGGAGGTGGACCCGACCTGGTGCGACCCATGGGCTGCACCGAGTAAGATTGCAGTCCGCAACCCGCAAAAACCGCGAATAGCTCTTCGAGAGAACCGAACAGAGGAGCAAACGAAGACTGGCTCCGCCGAAGGAGCGGGCGTGAAGAAGAGAGACCAGCGTAAGCAAGGGAATCTCGATCGTCAGCCGCTCAAGCAAGTTGCTACAACAAGAAAAGTCAGCGAAAAGCAGTGATGCAGATTCGCGACCCACAACTGAATCCTGAAAGCGGCGGCGCTGGCTCGATTCGCCGATACTCGCCGCCGCAGCCTCAGGTTCTTAATCGTGCTTAAGGTTGCACGCTGTCGCCAAACATATCCTCATTCTTGGCCCCAGTGTGGCGGGAATCGGTCCAGGACAACCGGAACGTGCCGACCGAATCGACTGCGATCCCCTGGTAATCCCCGTACTGATTTCCATCAGCGCCAGCGATCGTTTCATTCGACTGAGCGTTCGTCACCCTCAAGTTTCTTCCGAAGGTAACTCCGCCATTTGTCGAGAAGCTAATGAATCGGTCCGTCTTCTTCGAAGTCGTATCCCGACGCGTGTCGTAGAACGAGACCCCCACCCTGCCGGTCGGAGCGACCGCAATCTGGTGGTGAAAGTGATACGCGTTCACCGTATCGTCGTTCACTTTCGTTTCCGTCGACCAGGTCGTGCCACCATCGTCGGAGTAGCGGACGTAAATGTTGGTGTTGGTATTCACCGTGTCCACGTCGGTGTACGAGACGTACAGCCGCCCGGCAAACCTGGTTCCCGCCGGAGCCGTCGCTGTCATGGGAAACGGAAGTATGCCTCGAACGTTCTGCGGCGGAATCCCAACAAAGAAAGTAGTCGTGTTCATGCGATAGCTTGTTACGACTACGGCGGCACCAAAAGTCGCGCCGCCATCCGACGACTTGGAGCAATACAACTTCTTCCCTCCATAGTCTTCCCAGCAAGCGTAGACCGAGCCATCCGGGCCGGTGGTTACATTCACGCCGATGGTCGGCTTGGGGTGCGGAATGGCCTTGCTGCGAGCCCAGCCAGTCTTGCCGTCGCGCGAATACAGAACATAAGGAGTGTTGTTGTTGCCGTTGTCGTCGTAGCCAATGTAAACGCTGCCAAAGAACGGGCTGCTGGAGGAATTATCAATCGTAACCATGTCGCGATCCGGAAAACTCCCGGCGATCGTGAACTTGGTTGCAACCCAGGTCGATGTTCCCGCCAGCTTATATGCGATGCGCTGATCGGAGCATTCGAAGGAAACGAACGCGTCTCCGTTGGTATTGAAGGCCAGCCAGGTGTCGTAGCAGAACGAGCCATTGGTGGTGAGATTGCTGTTGGTCCACGTCGCACCGCCGTCGACGGATTCATAAACCGCGGCAGTATTGGTCAGGTCATTTACGCTTTCGAGCACATGCAATGGATTGGTGGGGTCAACGGCCACGCTGGTCTCGCTCTGTGCACCAGTTTGGTTGGTCACGTTGACGTTCGTTCCCAAGGTGATTGGCAGCGTGCCCGGGTCCGATGAAACCGCTACTGGATGCGGGACGGGTGCAGTGCTAAAGGGCCGGGTCTGAGCGCCAGCGTTCGGCGTGGTGATTAAGGCAAGCAGCAGTGCCGCAAAAAATACGGTTGCCGTAGAACGAATTCGATCGGCAGTCTTGGTCATCTCGATTTATCTCCTGGCTGAGGGTTATGGGAGGACAGACAGCAGGTCGGCACAGGCTAGAATGTGACGGACAGGGATTGGGCACACGCCTCTTAAGATTGCCGAAATGCCCCGCAACTTTACGTTGCGATGAAAAGACATGTCAATGTGCAGCAACTTGCATCTACTCTATGAAGGAAAGTGAAACGTCCTATGACAGGAAAACTTGCCCTCGTCACTGGAGCTGACGGCGGCCTCGGCACCCACGTCACGAAAGCCTTGCTCGACGCCGGTTTCCAGACCGTCGGACTCTCGCCCAAGATTCAGCAGTCAGCCTTCAACCACCCCAACTTCACCGCGCTTCCCGCCAGGCTCGACAGCCTCGCCGCCGCGAAGCAAGCCGCCGACTCAGTCATCGCCCGCTTCGGCAAGATCGACGTGCTCGCCCACACGGTCGGCGGATTCGCCGGAGGCCAGTCCGTTGCCGACACCGACGACGCCACCTTCCAGCGCATGCTCGACATGAATCTCACGAGCGCGTTCCACATCCTGCGAGCCGTCCTCCCGCACATGCGCAAAGCGGGCGCTGGACGCATCATCGGCATCAGCAGCCGCGCCGCCGAAAGTCCTGGTGCGAACGTGGGTGCCTACAGCGCGTCGAAGGCGGCCTTCTCGTCCCTGATGAAAACCGTCGCTCTCGAAAACAAAGACGCCGGCATCACCGCCAACGTCATCCTCCCCGGCACCATCGACACTCCCGCCAACCGCAAAGCCATGCCCGGAGCCGATACGACGCAATGGGTGCAGCCCGCCTCAATCGCGAGCCTGATCGTCTGGCTCGCCGGCGACGCCGGCAAAGACGTGACCGGAGCCGCAATCCCGGTATACGGCCACGGTCTTTAAGACTTCGCGGCGTCATCCCGAACGGAGCCGCTCTTCAGGCGAAGTGAGGGATCTCCCGCGCATCTGCAGTGTCATACGCGAGATCCCTCACCCGGCTGAACTGCGCCGATCTTCGGGATGACGCCATAGAAAGAGCGGCCCATAGCGGGACGTAACCCTTTCGTAACCCTCCCCACTGCACATTTATTGTTGCACTTTAATACTGGTGAAATATCTTGCATGTAGCATTAAATCAGGAGGACGCCATGGGTTCAGCCCGCGTTGCGAAGTCCTTGCCGCTCAAAGTTGCTGCGATCTGCTATCGCCGGCGAGGCACGTCGGTTGAGTTCCTTCTGGTTAATACCAACGGCGGTAACAAGTGGACTTTCCCCAAGGGATCGACCGATCCCCGCCTCTCCCACAGCCAGGCCGCCGAACGCGAAGCCGCCGAAGAAGCCGGAGCCCTCGGCACCATCGAGCCGCGCCACTTCCATCTGTACATACATTCGAAGGGCGTCTTCTGGCAGCCCGGTGGCGTGCAGGAATTCGTGGTCAAAGCCTTCCTGATGGAAATTCACCAGCAGCGCCGCCCCGATGAAGACAACCGGCGCCCCACGTGGTTAAGCCCAGCCGAAGCCAAGCGCCGCCTCTCGAAGGGCCGCGAAGTAAAATATTTCCGCGAACTCGAAGCCGTCATCGACCGCGCCCTCGAACGCATCCACTACCACCACGAACTCTGGGGAGCTTATCCCGGAGCCCGAAACGTCCGCCCCGCAAACCCGAAAGACCCCATCGCCCAGGCAGTCTGGCCGTAATCGTTGTTCCGAGGCGTACAATCTGGCTTATGGAAGCGAGCGAACTGCTCAAGCAGGCATTAACGTTGTCGGACAAGGAGCGCGCCGAACTCGCCTCCAGTTTGATCGATAGTCTTGATCCGACGGTTGACCCTGATGCCGAAGCGGAATGGCAGGAAGAAATCTCCCGCCGCCTTGAAGATGTCGAGACTGGCCGCGTGAAGACCATTCCATGGGACGAGGTCAGACGCAAGGGCAGAGCTTTATTGAATGGCAGCTAAGCCAGTTCGCTTCCATCCAGAGGCCGACGAAGAGTATCTATCATCGCTCGCCTGGTATAGAAAGCGAATTTCAGCGTGCGATCTCGGCTGTCGCGGAAGCTCCCGAGCGCTGGCCCGCATATCTCTCCCGCTGCCGCCGATATGTTTTGCATCAGTTCCCGTTTAGCATTGTCTACCGTATCCTCGACGAAGAAGTGGTTGTACTCGCGGTAGCACACGGACACCGCAGGCCGGGCTACTGGAGAAAGCGACTGCGGCACTAAGGCACGTGCGAGTAACCTGGGGATCACTACGTTTACGTGAGTCGAGTTTTCTTATGGCTGGTGACAAAAATCCATTTGTTCAAGACTTGATGACCGCGGAGCAGGTTTTGGAGGCCTATGGTCAAGGAAGAAGAGAATTTCGAAGGGTTGAGATTGCAGAAGAGTCATCCTTGCGAAGCGCAAACTTATCAGGAGTCGATTTCACGAATTCATTTCTTTCGGGGATAGATTTTCGAGATGCCCGCCTTCAAGATGTCTGCTTTGATAATTGCAACGTGAAGATCTCAGACTTTAGTGGTGCCGATCTCACAGGCGCAAGCTTTAAGGGAACCGCGATCTGCTCCGCGTGCTTTAAGAATGCCAGACTGGATGGGATCCTCGTCGAAGATGCCGATTGGTACGGCTGCAAGATTAATGGCATCGAGCAACTGTTGGAACTCGAAGGTAATTCTTAGAGGCTTCGCCTTTCCCAGTCCGGATCACTCGTGAGACGATAATCCCAGCCCATGATCCAGCTTTCCGGCGCCGGAAAACGTTTCGGCCACAAACTTCTCTTCGAAAACGCAGACTGGCTGATCACGCCGCACGACCGGGTTGGCCTGGTCGGCGGCAACGGCACCGGCAAGTCCACGCTCATGAAAGTCCTCGCAGGCATGGACACCTTCGACTACGGCGCGCTCACCGTCGCGAAAGGCACGTCCGCTGGATACCTTCCGCAAGACGGCCTTGCGCTTTCCGGCCGCACCGTCTTCGCCGAGTGCATGTCGGTCTTCGACGATCTGAAGGCTATGGAGGTCGAACTCGAATCGCTCACCCACAGCATGGCCGAGCTCGACCACACCAGCGCCGAATACGACGCCGTCGCCGAGCGCTACCACCGCGTCGAGCACGAGTTCCGCACCCGCGACGGCTATTCGATCGAGTCGGAAGTGGGGCGCGTTCTGATGGGGTTGGGGTTCAATAAGGAAGACTGGCCGCGCCTGACCGACGAATTTTCCGGCGGATGGCAGATGCGGCTCGCCCTCGCCAAGCTTCTGCTACAGCAGCCGAACCTCCTGCTGCTCGACGAGCCCACGAACCATCTCGATCTCGAAGCCCGTAACTGGCTCGAAGAATATCTGCAGAACTATCCGCATGCGATTGTGCTGATCTCGCACGATCGTTACTTTCTCGACGTGACTGTCGGCAAAATTGCCGAAATCTGGAACAAGCGCCTCTGGTTCTATACCGGGAACTACGACAAATTCACCGCTCAGAAAACGCAGCGCAACGAGCAACTGCTGGCCGCGTACAAGAATCAGCGCGACCGCATCGAGCAACTCGAAGTCTTCATCAACCGCTTCCGCTACACGGCCACCAAGGCGAAGCAGGTGCAGAGCCGCATCAAGGAACTCGAAAAGATTGAGCGCATCGAGATCCCGCCGGAAGAAAAGACCATCCACTTTTCCTTCCCACAGCCCAAGCCCAGCGGACGCATCGTTGCCGAGTTCGAAGGCGTGGCCAAGACCTATTCTGGCAAAAATGCGTCTGGTCCGAAGGAAGTATTTCGCAACGTCGATTTCATGATCGAGCGCGGCGACCGCATCGCCCTCGTCGGTGTGAACGGAGCAGGCAAGTCAACGCTGATCAAGCTGCTCGCCGGCACCGAGCCCGTCACCCACGGCGAATATCGCCTCGGCCACAACGTCGAGGCCGACTACTTCGCGCAGGATCAGTACAAGGAGCTCAACCCCGACGCCCGCATGATCGATGATCTCGGCGACGCCTCGCCCGGTTCAGGTCAGACCGAACTGCGCAGCCTGCTCGGCTGCTTTCTGTTTTCCGAGGACGACGTATTCAAGAAGATAGGCGTGCTCTCCGGCGGCGAGCGCGGACGCTATGCTCTGCTGCGTCTGCTGCTGCATCCCGCAAATTTTCTGCTGCTCGACGAGCCAACGAACCATCTCGATCTCCGCGCCAAAGACGTGCTCCTCGATGCGCTCATGAGATACACCGGCACGGTCGTCTTCGTCTCGCACGATCGCTATTTCATCGACAACCTCGCGACGCGCGTCTTCGAAGTCGGCAACGGCAAAGTCGAAGTCTTCCCCGGCAACTACGAAGACTATCTCTGGCGCAAGCAAGGCGGACAGCACGTCGCCCCCACCATCGATGATGTTCCGGGAGCGGTCACTCACAAAGAATCATCGAAGCCCGCCGCGGCGACAGCACCGACGAACGGGAATCAAAGCAATGACTCCCCGGCCTCGTCCGACCCCAAGAAGCGCCTGAACCCCATCAAGCGCAAGCAGATGGAAGATCGCGTCCACGAGCTGGAAAACAAAATCGCCGAAACGGAAGATGCCATCGCCCGCCTCGAAACCGCCCTGCAGAATTTCGTCAGCGCCGAAGAAAGCCAGCGCCAGTCCCAGGAACTCAACCAACACAAGATCGCCCACGCCGCGCTGATCAAAGAATGGGAAGAAGCCGCCGAAACCCTGCAGGAACCGTGAGTCGCAGTTCCCCCTCTGTCAGGTGGGGGAGTCCGCCCTAATTCCCTCCTCCCGCTTCTTTCTGTTCATAATCACTCTTCTGAAGTTTGTTTTGTTTTCTTCGGTTTATCTGTCATGACAAAACCGTCCACCCGTTATCGCCATGACGATATGTTCCGGCCGGAACATTTCAGCCGGCGCCACAGGCTCTTGACCTCCCATACACAACCTCAATAAGGTTCCCCGCTGATCAAAGAATAAGAAGATGACGCCGACGCCCCGCAAGGTTTTGACGAAGTGAGGCCCCAATCCCTCTGCGTCCTCCGCGTCCTCTGCGTTGAAGGGTTTCCAACCCGCACCCGTACACCATCTTCCGTAATCTCACTCACCGACTTACCCCTGTGCGATAGTCAAGTTGGCCAAGTGGACAGCTACCGCCGAGCCACAAATTTCAAGACCAACCGCAAGCAGCGGCGCCCGCCAGATTAAGGACGCAAAGCCGCGCGGGAACCCGGAGGAAGGTCGCATGCTTCAGTCGTCGGAGAACTCATTCAATTCCAAGGCCGGATCGCCGGCTCCCAACCCCAACGCTTATAACCCCATCAAGACCGTCACTGCTCCCGTTGACCAAGCCACGATCGGCCGCACTCTGGTCATCAAGGGCGAAATCAGCGGCTCCGAAGCTCTTTATATTGATGGCCGCATCGAAGGTAAGATCGTGATGCCCGAGAGCCGCGTCACCATCGGCCGCAACGGCAAAGTCGATGCCAGCATTCAAGCCAAAGAAGTCGTCGTCATGGGCAAGGTAACCGGCAACATTGAGTGCAGCGATCGCGTGGACATCCGCGCCGAAGGTTCGGTTAGCGGAGACATCTCCACCGTGCGCATCAGCGTGGAAGACGGCGCCGCGCTCAAGGGCGGGATTCAGGTCCGCAGCGAAGGCAAGGGAAATTCGAAAGCCGACGCTCCCAAAGCGATGGCCGCCACCGCCAGCGCGTAGCTGGCAAAGTTTGCTCCCAGCAAGAAGGGCACGCGCGAGCGTGCCCTTTGTTTTTGGATTCGTGTTGCAAGACGTCGCCGAGGCTTACTTCTTTTCCGCCGGCCTGAAATCCAGCGACGCCGAATTCATGCAATACCGCAACCCCGTCGGAGCCGGGCCATCCTCAAACACATGCCCCAAATGCGCGTCGCACGTGGCGCAGCGTACTTCGGTCCGCACCATCCCGTAGCTCGAATCCTTGTGCTCGACTACTCCGCCACCCGCAGCGGGTTTGGTGAAGCTCGGCCAGCCCGTCCCTGAATTAAACTTCGTCTGCGAATCAAACAGCGGAGCCCCGCAGCACACGCAGTGGTACATCCCCGCATCTTTCGTATTCCAGTACTTGCCCGTAAACGCGCACTCCGTGCCCGCCTCGCGCGTCACGTGATACTGCTCCGGCGTAAGCTTCTGTTTCCACTCCGCTTCCGTTTTCATACCTTTCTCAGCCATAAGATCGAACCCCATTTCCATGATCTATAACGACACTGATTAGATGGTCAAAAGTTGTAAAAGTGACAGGAGTCGGAGGATACCCGGTGTATAGCCGCACCAGACTCACGAATGGTTGATCCTCACGCCCGGTCCTGAAAGCGGAGGATCGGTTGGTACCTTAGCTGCGTTGCGGACATGATCCAGTCCCATGAAAAGCCAGAACGCCGCCATCGCGAGTTGCGATGTCAGATCCAACGCCGTCGGCGATCGATAAATGCTTCAGCTTGCACAGGCCGCCGCGAGCACAACGTAAAGAACAGCCCACGTAACGTGATACCGTCGGGACCTCGCCTTGGCAACCACCTGTCCTCGTCGGTATCGATAATAGATAGGGAACACCAGAGGAAAGGGAAGAGCGACAAGCAACAGATAAACAGGCCACATGTCATCGCGTTCCGGTGCCCTTATAAAGTACGCCACCACGCCCCACACCAGTACGCTAGGAACACATACGGTCGCCACGGCTTCCCAGCACGCTTGTCTTGATGTCACGGCTTAATTATGCTCCGTCAATCAGTACAGGGTGTAAAACTCAATCAGCACAGGGCAAAACATTGACCGGGGCTACTTCTCTACGTCCTCCCCCACCTTCCGGTACTTCCCGCGAAAAAACAGCAGCGGATCTCCCTCCCGCACCACGACGTCCTCAACTTCCGCAATAAAAATCGTGTGATCCCCTGCTTCTTCCGACGAGTGCAAGCGGCATTCCAGATATGCCAGCGCCCCCTCCAGCATCGGCGTGCCGTGCGCAGTGCGTTCAAACCGGGCGCCCGCCTCGGCTTCTGCGTGCTCATGCGCTCGCGCAGGACGCGCATAGTACTCCGAAATCGCCCTCTGATCTTCGCAGAGCACGTTGATACCGAAACGTTTCTTGGCGTGCATGTGCGCGTGTGTGCGCGTCGAGTGATCGACGCAAACCAGCACCAGCAGCGGATCGATCGATACCGAGGCGAACGCGTTCGCGGTCATGCCGTGGACTTCGCCGTCGAGGTCGAGCGTAATGATCGTCACGCCAGTGGCGAAGCCCCCCATCGCTTTTCGAAAATCAGAAGGATTCAAGGTCATCGTCGGCCCGCAACCGCCTACATTACCACGCCCCGCCGTTGTATCATTCGATTCAACCGTGACCCTGACTGCCATCACGCCCGCGACGCCGGAAATGCGCACAGAGCAAGCCTCGGCGCTCGGTGAAGTGCTCGCCGACGTTCTGGCGAACGTGCGTCCGGGCGAGTCTGTCTCGCGCGAGACTGCCCTGCAGTTGATCCACTGCTCGGACTCCGATCTTCCTCAAGTTCTTGCCGCCGCCAGCGCTGCCAAAGAACGTTTCAAGCCAGGCGTCATCACTTACTCGCGCAAAGTCTTCTTGCCCCTGACGAATCTCTGCCGCGACTATTGCGGATATTGCACTTTTCGCCGCGATCCTGGCGATCCCGGCGCGCACACCATGACGCCGGAAGAAGTTCTGGCAGTAGCGCGAGAAGGAGAAAAGCTGGGATGCACTGAGGCTCTCTTCAGCCTCGGCGACAAGCCCGAATTGCTGTTCCCCGAAATGCGTGAGACGCTGCGCCATCTCGGTTACAAATCCACGCTGCACTATCTCGAAGCCATGTGCGAACTCGTGTTGCGCGAGACAAGTCTGCTGCCGCATCCGAATCCCGGCCTGCTCAGCGCCGAATGGATCTCGCGTCTTGCTGCCGTCTCCCCTAGCATGGGCCTGATGCTCGAAACTACGAACGCCGCGCTGCTGACCGCAGGCAAAGCCCACGACAATGCACCCGACAAAGTTCCCGCCAAGCGTCTGCGCACCATCGACGACGCTGGCAAACAAAATGTCCCCTTTACTACTGGGCTGCTGATCGGTATCGGTGAATCGCCCGAAGACCGTGTCGACACGCTGCTTGCCATTCGCGACTTGCACGACCGCTACGGACATATCCAGGAAGTCATCGTGCAGAACTTCCGCGTCAAGCCCGCGATCCCCATGGCGAATTGGCCCGAGCCCACTCGCGGCGAGATGTTGCGCACGGTGGCGGTAGCTCGCTTGCTACTCCCCAACGTGAATATTCAGGCTCCGCCTAATCTCTCCGCGCCATACTATGAAGAGTTGATCGATGCTGGCATCAACGATTGGGGAGGAATTTCGCCGCTGACCCCTGACTTCATCAACCCGGAAAAGCCCTGGCCGCACCTGGAGCAACTTCGCCTCCGGACTGAGGCCAAGGGGTCCACTTTGAAACAGCGCCTGCCCGTGTACCCAGAATTTATTTCCGGCGTGATCGCGAAGCCCGGCCAGCTCTCAGAAAAACTGCGCGCCGCAGGGGACGATCACGGCCTTGCAAGAATAAAGAGGGCTGCATGATCTGCGTCCTCAGCGGCGGCACCGGTGGCGCGAAGTTTGTGGACGGTTTGCGCCAGGCCATGCCCGCGGAAGAGATCACGCTCGTCGTCAACACCGGCGACGATCTCCTCTGGTGGGGCCTCTACGTTTCGCCTGACATTGATTCGATCACCTACGTGCTCTCCGGCATGCTCAGCCGCGAGCGCGGATGGGGCGTGAAAGGCGACACCTTCCTCTGCCTGCAGGCCATGGGACAACTCGGCGAGCCGACGTGGTTTCACACCGGCGATCGCGATCTCGCCATGCACCTGCTGCGTTCGCGCTTGCTGGCCGAGGGCAAGACTCTCTCTGAAGCGACGAGCGTCATTTCCGACAAGCTCGGAGTGAAGGCGCGCATTCTTCCGATGAGTAACTCGCGCGTCGAAACCCGCGTCGATACGCCCATCGGCGAATTGAGCTTCGAAGAGTATTTCGTGCAGCGCTGGTATCAGGACCCCGTCAACTCCGTCCGTTTCGCCGGAGCCTCCGACGCCGAGCCTGCGCCCGGAGTCATTGAGGCGATCACCACTGCCGACGCCGTTCTGCTTGCGCCAAGCAATCCCGTCTCGAGCATTGGGCCGATTCTGGCCGTGCCGGGAATTCGCGAAGCTCTGCTGCGCGCCCGTGGAAAAATTGCCGCCATCAGCCCAATCGTCGGCAACGCGCCAGTCGCAGGGCCAGCAGGAATTTTGATGCAAGCGCAAGGCCTGCCTTGCTCGATCGCCGGAGTGGCGCAGGCCTATGAGGATTTTCTCGACATCCTTGTCTGCGACACGCGCGATGCCCGCGCCGCCGAAGCTCTCCGCAAAAACGGCCTGCGCGTGCAGTGTACGCAAACCATCATGCGCAGCTCCGACGACAAGACCGCTCTCGCGCGCGAAGTGCTCTCGTTCGTTTCGGCAGCTCCGCGAGGCGAAGAGACCAAAGTACACGGAGCCGCCTATCGCCGTTTGGACCAGCAGCCGTGATCCTGGTTCCCGTCAAGAATTCGTCTTCGGCCAAACAGCGTTTGGCGGCCGTTCTCGACCAACCTTCCCGCACAGAGTTGGCGCAATCCATGCTGTACGACGTGCTCACCGCGTTGCACCATTGGAAACAGCGGCCGCAGGTGGGTGTCGTGACAAGCGACCCTTACGCAACAAAGCTGGCTGCCGAGTACAAGTTCGAAGTCATTCCCGACCCGGAGAATCCCGGAGAAACTGGTGCCATCGAGATGGCCACTCAAGCCTGCGTTGAGCGCGGGATTGAATACACGCTCGTGATCCCGGCCGACATTCCACTGATTCAAGGTTGGGAGCTCGAAGAAATCCTGAAGCAGGCGCCCTCAGAAGGTAGCGTCTTGGTCCCCGCCGGTGACGGACGCGGCACCAACGCGGCCTTCCGCCGCCCCGCGAATCTATTTCCTCTCCGCTTCGGTAACGATAGCTTCAGGCCGCACCATGCTGCCGCGCAAGCCACGGGCAAGGCGTGCGTCGTGATGAACCTTCCCGGCATCGCCGTCGATGTTGATAATCCAGAAGATCTGCAACAGCTGATCTCGCTCCCCGGCGAAACTCGCGCCCAGCAACTCGCCCGCAAATATCTCTCTACCTCTCGTGTGGAGACGGCCGGCTCGCCCGTCCAGTCTCGCGGCGGCGCGGGATAAACGCCGACGGATATGATGAGTGCATGAGCAAGGCTGCCTCATCCGGGAAGAACTCAGCTGCGAAGCGGCGAAAGAAAGTTGCAGCGCCTGCGGAGCTTCGCCTGATCCCCATCTCCCTCGCTGATGAAATCCGCCCCGGCGATTCTCTCGCCGAAAAGCTCCTGAAGTCTCTGCGATGCCAGCGCCTTCAACCCGGCGATATTCTCATCGTCAAACACAAAATTATTTCCAAATCCGAAGGCCGCATCATTGATCTCGCGACGATTCGACCGTCCGGAGAATCCGAAGCATGGGCGAAGCAATACAATCTCGACGCCCGCGTCATCGAACTTGCCCTGCGCGAAAGCCGCTCCGTCATCCGCCGCAAGAACGGCGTGCTCATTACGGAGACGCATCACGGATTCCTATGCGCCAACAGCGGCGTCGACGTCTCGAACGTGAGCGGTGGCGAACAAGCATTGCTGCTGCCGGAAGACCCCGACCGCTCTGCCGCGAACCTGCGCCGCGAACTGAAGAAGCGCACTGGCTTTGCGATCCCCGTCATTATTACGGATAGTTTTGGACGCCCCTGGCGCGAAGGTCTCACCGAATTCGCCATCGGCATCGCCGGCATGAAGCCCCTGCGCGACGACCGCGGACTCCGCGATTCGCACGGCTACAAACTGAAAGCGAGCGTCGAGGCCGTCGCCGACGAACTGGCCTGCGCTGCTGGACTCGTCTGCGGCAAACTCAACCGCGCGCCGGCTTGCATCATTCGCGGATTCCGCTACGACCCCGGGCCGGGGCGCACTCGCGACCTGCTCCGCTCGGCAGCCAGCGATCTATTCCGGTAGACTATCTCCGACGATTCCTGTTGACGATTTTTGCTCTTGGGTGGCGCAGCGCTTTCAGCGCTGCGATTGGATTGTTGTTCTAAATGGGGGTTTTATCCCCCGAGGTTGAGCCCATGCTGCGCGAACTCACAACTTCGGATCTGGAAAACTTTCCCGCGCTCGACTGGTCTGACATTGCGCCGCGCATGACTCGCACGGTTCGGGCGTCAATAGAAAAAGTCCTCGAAATTCAAAACGGCTCCGACCTCTCGCTCGAAGAGTCCTACGCGCTTGCCAATACCGAAGGCGATGACCTGCTCGGCCTTCTTGCTGCTGCCAACATACTTCGCGCCGAACTCGCCGGCAACATCGTCACCTATGTCGTCAACCGTAACATCAACTTCACCAACATCTGTTTCGTCGGATGCAAGTTCTGCGCCTTCAGTCGCGGCCCGCGCGAATCGGACACCTATTTCCTCACGCTCGATCAGATGGCGCAGAAAGCCCGCGAAGCCTGGCAACTCGGCGCCACCGAAGTCTGCATTCAAGGCGGACTTCCCCGCGATCTTCCAAAGTTCCATTACCGCGATATACTTCGCGCCATAAAAAATACCGTGCCAGGGATGCACATCCACGCCTTCTCGCCGATGGAAATTGTCTACGGCGTCGAACTCACCGGCATGCCGCTCGCCGACTATCTCTCGATGCTCCGCGACAACGGCCTCGGCACGCTGCCCGGTACCGCCGCCGAAATTCTCGACGACGAGATTCGCCACGTCCTCTCCGCCAACAAACTTTCGACGGCGCAATGGATCAAAGTCATTCGTACCGCTCACCGTTGCGGCATCCGCAGCACCTCGACACTTATGTACGGACACACCGAAACTCCCGCCCACTGGGTACGACAGATGCGGCTGCTGCGCGACATCCAGTCTGAGACGGGAGGCTTCACCGAATTCGTCCCGCTCGGATTCGTGCACCAGAACACGCTGCTCTTCCATCAGGGACTCGCGCGCACGGGGCCCACCCTCGCCGAGCATCTCAAGGTACATGCTCTGGCGCGCCTGCTGCTCGCTGGCTCCATCAACAACATTCAAGTTTCGTGGGTGAAATTGAACCGCCGCCTTTCGCAACTCTGCCTGCACGCGGGCGCCAATGATTACGGTGGCACGCTGATGGAAGAAAACATTTCGCGCGAAGCCGGAGCGACTGCGGGGCAGTACACGTCCCCGGAAGACTTTCAGTCGCTGATTCTTGAGATGGGCCGGATCCCCGCCGAGCGCAACACAACCTATTCGCGAATTCACATCAAGTGTCCGCTCGACGAACTCACAACAGAACAGACGCTCGAGGCTGAGTTCGCATGAGCGCGACTGAGGGAGTCGTCCCGATCCGCCCCATCGCGATCATCGGCGGCACCGGTCCCGCCGGCATGGGACTCGCCCTGCGCTGGGCCCGCGCCGGAGAAACCATTATCATCGGCTCTCGCGACGCGCACCGCGCGCAGCAGACTGCTGCCGCCATTCAACAAAGAGTTGGTGCGCAGGCTAGTGTTTCCGGCATGGAAAACGGCGCCGCCTGCGCCGCTGCGGACATCCTGATGCTAACCGTTCCCTTCGAAGGTCAGGCCGCGCTGCTGAAGCAACTCAAGCCATCGATCACCGACGGCAGTATTCTCATCGACGCCACAGTCCCTCTGGCGGCCAGCATTGGCGGGCGCGCAACTCGCACGATCGGCGTCTGGCAAGGCTCCGCCGCGCAGCAGGCTGCCGAACTTGTGCCGAAAGAAGTGAGCGTGGTGGCGGCTTTCCACAATGTTTCCGCCGACCTTCTCAACGGAGATTCGCCACTCGACTGTGATGTCATCGTTTGCAGCGACGATCCTGATGCCGCGCAACTCACCCGCGAACTTGCCGCTAAAATTCCCGGCGTGCGCGCGCTCGACGGCGGCAAACTCGAGAACGCACGCATTGTCGAGCAGATCACCGCGTTGCTCATCGGGATGAACATTCGTCACAAAGGCCACGCCGGAATCCGCATCACCGGCCTTCCTCCCACCGCGTACCTCTAACCGCAATTGTCCAAGGAGCGCATCTTTTGAGTCAGAACCAAAACCTCGACGCTGCCTGGCAATATCACAGCGGCACCAAGCATTCTTATCTCAGCATCCGCATGCATCCGCATGCTCTCGACTGGGAAAACAAACCGCTGCTCTTCAAGATTTATCCCACACTCGAAGTCACGCGCCTCACTCGCGATTTTCCCGACACCGGCGTCCCCGCTCTCAGCGCCATTGCCAGTCCAGGAGCGCCTGCGCGAACGGAAGCCGTCCCTAACGTTGATACGCTCGCGCAACTGCTGTTCTTCTCTGCCGGAGTCACACGCAGCAAGAAGCATCCGCAAGGAGAAACTTTTTTCCGCGCCGCCGCCTGCACCGGCGCACTCTACGAAATCGAACTCTACGTTGTCTGCACGGATCTCGCAGCCGGCAGAGATTCTCCCGCACTACCGGCTGGCGTCTATCACTTCGGCGCTGCCGAGTTCGGCCTGCGCCAACTTCGCTCCGGAGATTTTCGTCAGGCGCTGGTTGAAGCCACCGGCACCGACACATCCGTGGCGCACGCTCCGGTGATCATCATCTGCACCGGCACATACTGGCGCAACGCGTGGAAATACCACTCCCGTACCTACCGCCACTTCGGCTGGGACAACGGCACCATCCTCGCCAACCTTCTTGCGATGTCGGCGGCGACGAAGCTTCCCGCCAAAATCATCACTGCCTTTGTGGATTCGCAAGTGAATGCATTGCTCAGCCTCGACACCAAGCGCGAGGTCGCATTGTCGGTCATTCCCGTCGGACACACGGAAGCGACCCCATCCACCGCTCCGGCGATTGCGCCACTGGAATTGCCCACCGTTGCTTATTCCGCAGAAGAAGTGGACTATCCCGCGATGCGCAAGATGCACGAAGCGTCGTCACTCGACTCCGCCGCCGAAGTAACTGTCTGGCACGGCAACACGCCCGCGCTCGAAATGTCCGCGCCAAAAGGAACTACGGCCGGGCTGCAGCCTCTCGACGACTCAACAATGCCTCCTGACACCGTCGAGCAGGTGATCGGGCGACGCGGTTCCACGAGGCAGTTCTCGCGGGGCCCTATCACGCTGGCCCAACTCTCCACGATGCTCGACCGCGCCACCTGCGGCATTCCGACTGACTTCCTCGACCCCGTTGGAAGTCACCTTAACGACCTCTATCTGATCGTCAACAACGTGCTGGGCCTGACCGCCGGAGCCTACGTCTATCACTGGGAAAAGAAAATCCTCGAACTTCTGAAGCCCGGAGACTTCCGCGAAAAAGCTAGCTACCTTGGCCTCGAACAGCAGATCCCCGGGGATGCGGCGGTGGACGTCTTCTTCCTCGCAGACTTAAAGAAGATTCTCGAACGTTACGGCAACCGCGGATACCGCGCCGTCCAACTAGAGGCCGGCATTCTTGGCGGCAAACTCTATCTCGCCGCCTACGCCCAGCGCCTTGGGGCCAGCGGGCTCACGTTCTACGACGACGATGTAGTCAGCTTCTTCTCACCGCACGCCCGCGGCAAAAGCGCAATTTTCCTGGTTGCCCTGGGTCGCAGTGCGATCCGGAAGTAACACATCCGGTCCTCGCTCGAAAACATTCGAAGCTGCGGCCCCGGGTCCATCATTCGTTGACGCGTGGGAGCCACGTTCGTAAGATGATTCGACCGGAGGCTCGGGTTCCTGGTGATCGGCCAGACCATCTCGCACTACCGCATCGTCGAGAAACTCGGCGGTGGCGGCATGGGCGTCGTTTACAAGGCTGAGGACGTCAAACTCGGCCGCTTCGTCGCGCTCAAGTTTCTACCCGATGAAGTGGCCAAAGACCAGCAGGCTCTCAGCCGCTTTGAGCGTGAAGCGAAAGCTGCTTCTGCGCTCAACCATCCGAACATCTGCACCATTCACGAAATTGACGACCAGCATGGCCAGACCTTTATCGCGATGGAGTTTCTGGATGGAGTCACGCTGAAGCACCGCATCGGCGGGCAGCCAACGGAAATGGAAGAGGTGTTGCTGCTGGCCATTGAGATTGCCGACGCACTCGATGCCGCGCACGAGGGTGGAATCATCCACCGCGACATAAAACCAGCGAATCTTTTCGTGACTAAGCGCGGTCATGCCAAGATTCTGGACTTCGGACTGGCCAAGGTGTCGATTCCCAGCGGCCGTGTTCCCGAGGGTGCTACCGCGACCCTGCCGCAGAGTCTGCCCGGTGAAGAACATCTGACGAGCCCGGGATCGATGCTCGGTACGGTGGCCTACATGTCGCCGGAGCAGGTGCGTGGCCGGGACCTTGATGCACGTACCGATCTGTTCTCCTTCGGAGCTGTTCTCTATGAGATGGTCACCGGAACGGTGCCGTTTCGCGGCCAGGGCTCAGGCGACATTGTGGACGCCATCCTGCACAAGTCTCCGACTGCTCCCGTCAGGCTCAATCCGGAAGTTCCCGTCGAGTTCGAACGGATCATTCACAAGGCGCTCGAGAAGGATCGGGATTTGCGGTATCAACATGCTTCCGAAATGCGCGCTGACTTGAAGCGATTGAAGCGGGAAACGGAGTCGGGGAAAGGCGTCTCGTCTTCAGACTCGGTTGGTTCTGCGCCCGTTCGCGACCTTGTTGGCGTCAATGACGGCTCTCGCGTTTCCAAATCAGCGGGGACCTCGGAGAGCTGCGTGATCGTCTCTTCCGATCGAAAACATAGTTTGCTGGTTGCAGCCGTGCTGGGTGTGGTGCTGTCGCTGGGCACCGCCTATGGCGCCTACAGATTTTTCAAGTCACCTCGCGCCGACATCGACCTCCGCAACATCAACATCCGCCAACTCACCGACGACGGGCAAGCCGTCGGATTTGCCAGCATTTCGCCCGATGGCCGCTTCGTGGCCTACGGTCGCCGGGAAGGCGAACGCAGCCTACGCGTGAAGCAGGTGGCGACCGGCAGCGAAGTCACCGTCGTTCCGCCGCAGAGCGGACATTTCGGTTCCAGCGCCACATTTACGCCCGACGGAAACTATCTCTACTACAGCCATTCCGACCCCGCGAATCCGAACAACTTCAACTTGTACAGTGTGCCCTCCCTTGGTGGTACGCCCAGACAGATTGTCAGCGACGTCGCCAGTGCCGCGGCTTTTTCTCCCGACGGGAAACGCATCGTCTACCGGCGTGTCATTCGCGACAAAGAGGAAGACGAACTCTTGATCGCTAACGCTGACGGAACCGCAGAACGGATCATCTACCACCAACCCATGCGCGGCGGCAATGGCCTGTACACCGATCCGTCCTGGTCCACCGGCAATCTGATCGCCGTGGCGGGATTTGAGACCGGGAAGAATCAGCTTACCTCCATTCGCGTGTTTAGCGCCGAAGGTAAGCTGATCAAAGACTTCCCACTGACCAGCCTCGCCTTGGCAGTGGCATGGGTACCGGATGCTTCCGGCATCCTCTTCGTCGCCGGTGAAAAGTCCACTGGAATGCGCTGGCAGATCTGGTTTTTGCCTTATCCATCTGGAGGACCCCTCAAGGTCAGCAATGACCTCAGTCAGTATGGGGCAATCAGCGTTACCGGCGACGGCAAGTCGTTTGTTGCCACACAGCAGCGGCCTTCAGCGACCATTTATGTCGCAGATTCGCCGCCTGTTCTCAACGAGAAGATTGATTGGAAGTTCACTCCAATCTCGACCGAACAAGCGACAGGCTACGATTTGTCGTGGACTGGCTCTGGAAAGATGCTGCAACGGGATGCAGCCATGCACCTCTTCATGACCAATGCCGATGGCGGTGACCCGGTTCGACTGCTCGATAACGATGACGTGGATTTCGGTGCGAACGGGTGCGGCGCGGGTGATTTCGCAGTCGTGGGCCGGGTGCTTGAAGAAAACCAACCCAACCTCTGGCGTCTGAACGTGGCAACAGGCGAGTTGAAGCAACTTACGTCTGGCATCGACATCGAGAAGGGCTTCTGCACACCTGACGGCAAGTGGGTGGTTTACAACGAAGACATCGGGGGCGGCCGTGGAACGATTTTCAAATTATCTGTCGACGGGGGCGCGCCGGTGGAACTGGCACGTGGAACCGCTTTTTCTCCCCCGGTTTCGCCTGACGGCCAATTTATTGCCTACGGAAAGACGGAGGGGCAGGGAGCCGGCTCGAACTCGAAAATTCTCGTTGCGAGGCTCGCCGATGGCAGCATCCTGAAGGAAGTTGATCTACCTCCCGCGTACGAATGGTCCAAGCTGGGATGGGCTCCGGATAGTCGCTCGCTCACCTTAGTCCACAACACAACCGGCGGCGTGAAAAACGTGTACATGCTGCCTCTGGCAGGCGGCGCTCCGGTACAGGTAACTCACTTCGATTCTGAACCCGGAGTTGTCGAGGCCTATGCCTGGTCCCGCGACGGCAAGAAGTTTGCGGTCACCCGCGCTCGCTACAACGATACCGATGTGGTCATGTTTAGCGGGTTCAAATAAACTGCGACAGAAGTCGTTCCCGCATCCGCGCGAAGGTTAGTCTTCCACGATTCGCGTGGTCATCTCCTCCGACGGTTCTCCGCCCGCCACGGCTTGCGCAATGATCAACTGCCTTGCCTCCACGCGAATCTTCGGCAGCTGCACGCTGAACCACCACGCTCCCAGCACCGATGCCAGGCCGCCAATTGCCACAGTCAGCGGCGCACCCAGTCGATCGGAGAGCGCTCCGCCCAGCAGGGCTCCGACCGGCGCCATCCCCATGAACATCATCGAATACACCGCCATCATGCGTCCGCGTAGTTCGTCGGGCACCATCACCTGGATCAGCGTATTCGACGCCGCCATCTGCAGCATGATGAAATATCCCACCGGCAACAGCAGAATCACAGAGAGCCAGAACGAAGTAGAAAATGAAAACAGCATCAGGCTGATGCCAAATCCCGCGCAGCACACCGAGACCCACGTTCCAAGACCCTTGACGCCCGAACGCATGGCGAGCGTGAGCGCTCCGAGCAAGGCACCCACGCCAGCTGCGCCCATCAGGATGCCAAGCCGCACCGCGCCAAGATCGTGCGATCGAATGATGGAAGCGAACTCCTGCCCGCCGCCGTGCAAAATTTTGTCGGCGAAGATCGGCATCAGTACCGAATACGGCATCCCCGAAACGCTCACCAGCCCGAGCAGTATCACCAGGGCGCGTATCGGCGCCGTCCGGTTCACAAACTGGAATCCCTCTTTGATGTGCTCCCAGGGCGGCGCCTTCGCCGAAATCCGCGCCGGTGCGTGCACATTCATCATCATCAATCCAGCGATGACCGCGATGTAGCTCACGCCGTTCGCGAAAAAGCACCATCCCTCGCCCAATCTCGCCACCAGAATTCCGGCCACTGCCGGGCCGATCACTCGCGCCCCGTTGAACATCGACGAATTCAACGCGATGGCATTCATAAGATCTTCTTTGCCCACCATGTCCACCAGGAACGACTGGCGGCCGGGGATGTCAAAGGCATTCACGACCCCTAACAATGCGGCTAGCACATAGACGAGCCAGACGCGGTGGTCGACGGCATGAGTGAGAGTAAGCGCAGCCAGCACGAACGCGAGGAGCATCGACGCGATCTGCGTTCCGATCACCACATGCTTGCGGTTGGTGCGATCCGCGACGATTCCCCCGATCGGAGCGAACAGGAACACCGGAATCTGGCTGGAGAATCCCACCGCACCCAGTTGCAGCCCTGACCCCGTCAGCTTGTAAACGAGCCAGGACTGCGCGACGGTCTGCATCCAGGTGCCGATTAGAGAAATGAGTTGTCCGCTGAAGAAAAGCTGGAAGTTACGATGCCGCAGGGCGCGTCCGGCGGCCTGCCAGCGGCTGCGGGCCGCGCCAGCGGCGCTGTCGACAGATGCATTTTCCTGAATGGGATTCTTCGAATCAGCCACGTTCTCTACTTTGGATGAAGCCGCGCCGTTTTGGCACCAGTATATCGTCACGCAATCAATGCAAGACTACGGCGCAGGATTCTTCTCCCAGTAGTGGGTTCGAGTCGGAATTGAGGTGGGCCACACCCGAGTTTTCCACAGCCCTGCCTCATGCCCCTTCGATTTTCGCAGCGCTCGAACCCTCGCAAGTGCAGGGGAATGACCGATTTGGGAAACTCGTCACGGTTTTCGCCTTCGTTACCAATTTGCAACTTCTCTTCCGGCCCGCCATGAGCTAAAGTAGCGCCTGCGTTTTCGGCGATGCCGCAAAGGATGTGCCGCCCTTATGACCACTCCTCCAGTTCGGGTTGAACGCCGTGCCGGACAGCGGTTTCCATACCTTCTTCCGCTTGCTCTACGCCACCCCGCGGAAGCAATCGAAGGCGTCGGGTTTACGCAGGATCTGAGTTCGCGCGGGGTCTTTTTTTTCACAGATACGCCTCTCGAAGAAGGCGCTGAAATCGAGATCACTCTCCGCATGCCCTCCGAAATCACCTTGGGAGAAAGCATGCCGGTACGCTGCCGGGGCCGTATTCTGCGCGTCGTTAAGCCCGCGGTTACGGCCGCACAACTCCCAACGGGTGCCGAAACCAAAATCGGCGTAGCGGTCCGCCTCGAAGGTTACGAATACCTCCCGGAATCCGCCGAAGGCTCCTCGAGCTTCGCCCGAGTCTCGTCGCTTCACTCCCAGGGCGAGTCCGACAACGCCCACAGCCGTAGCGACGACCGGCCCCTAGCCCATTCCGCCGCCCGGCCGGGCTTGGGCTAATCCTTTTGGGGCGTACCCAGCGCCCGTTTCGACGCCGCTCCTGCCTCCCGCGTTTCTCGAAATATTTTTTCATTCACCCGCCAAACTGCCTTTTCAACTTCCTGCCCCGGGGATACAATGATTCGTAACAGGGGCGTTCAGCCTCGAGGTCGTCTACGATTTGCTTTTCCCCCCAGCCGTCCATCATGCAGTTGCGCCCGATCTTTCGCGCCGATCGCGAGCCTGCCCGATTGCGGCTTGTTACCTAGGTCACTTGGCGCGGAGTAGGTTCTCTTTCTAACATGCAAACACCGAGAGAAATCAGCGAGAACCGCGCTATGCATGGGATTGCCGTCGCCCTCCTGACCGAGGACCGGGACAATTTGTCAGCTCTAGAACGTCGTCTGGAAGAGACGCAGCTCGGACGTGCGGTATTCAGTCATGTTGGATTTCCCGTCGGACCAACCGACGCCATCGTCCGCCAGTTGCAGGAATCGCGCGCCGAAGTCGTTATCGTTGATATTCCCACGCAAGATGCCCGCCGCGCCATCCACGCCATCGAACTGATTCGTGCCACCACGCTGCAGATCGGCATCTTCGCCAACGGCGAGATGACGCAGCCCGCCAACATCGTCGCTAGTATGCGCGCCGGAGCCGGAGAATTTATCGACGCTGCTGCCGGACCAGAAGCGCTCCTTGAAGCTCTTACCCGCTTCAGTTCCTCTCGCACCCGCACTCCCGGTGGTGGCGGCAAGGCTCGCATCTTCACATTCCTCAGCGCCAAGGGTGGCTCGGGTTGCACCACCGCTGCTGTCAACACAGCCCTCGCGCTGCAACAGTCTCACGGTGACGTAGTTCTCGTAGACTTCGCGCCCATCGGCCATGCTGCTCTTCATCTCAACTTGCAGCCGCAATTCGGAGTCCTCGACGCGCTGCAGAATCTGCACCGCATGGATGTCTCTCTGCTCGATGGCCTGATGACTCCCACGAAAGAAGGACTGCATCTTCTCGCCGGACCGCAGCAGCCTTATCCCAGCGAGCCCACGCCGGGCGAACTCGCGCGCCTGTTTGATCTCTTGGTGAACCACTACCGCTTCGTCGTCGTCGATGCTTCCAGCCGCCTTGATCCCACTACGCGCCTGCTCTCCGATCTCTCGAACGCCGTGCTCATGGTCGCCCAGACCGATGTTGTTTCGCTCTGGAGCGCCGGCCGCATCCACACCTTCCTCGAAGAAGGCACGGGACGCGATCGTCTGCGCATTGTTCTGAATCGCTATAAGAAGATTCCGGGATTCACAGATGAAGACGTCCAGCAAGTAACCAACTGCAAAGTTCTGTGGAAGGTTCCGAACGCATTTCAGGCGGTCTCGCCCGCCATTGATCACGGCAAACCGGTAGTCCTGCAGGAAGGTCCCGAGATCAGCCGCTCCTATCGCGCGTTGGCCGCAACGTTAGCCGAAGCCTCCGACTCCGACGGCCCCGACCTCGTTTACGGGGGAGAAAAATCAGTCGCGAGAAAGAAAGCTCCTGGCAGACTGAACCTGTCTCCCATCCGTGCGGGCCAGTAGATTCAGTACCCAGTTGCCGGTACCCAGTTCCCAGAATTATCTCTTTAGAGAGTTAATTAGGCCGTTCAGTAGTTTCCCAACTTCCATGACTTGCTTCAACAGAGCCTGCAGCTGATCGTGTCCTGCGTATTCCAATCGCTCGGCGATTAGTAACTGTGTCTCAAGCTCAGCGAGTGAGCCACTGGAATGACGAAGAAAATGACAGAACTCAGTTTTGCTGAAGTGTGCTTGACCCTCTGCGATATTGCTGGGAATTGAAACCGCTGCCCGGCGGATCTGATCAGTAAGGCTGTAAACCTCACGTTTAGGAAAGCGGTCGGTAATGCGGTACACATCGGTCACAAGGTCCATGGCCTTTTGCCACACGATCAGGTCTTTGAAATGCTGAGCCATGGTGACCTCTCTGAGCGAGGTTTTCTGGGTACTGGCAACTGGGTACTGGCAACTGGGTACTGTTACTTCCGTTCCGCTGCTGCTGGCGCCGCCTCTTGCGGAAACAGCTTGAATACCACGTCTCGCGACTGCGATGTGATTTTCTTGTTTACGTCACTCTTGTTCTCGGTGAGCGCGCCCTTGAGGACAAAATAAGCCTCGTCGCCTGGATTTTTCCCCTCACCCCGCTCGACAGTCCCTTTGAAGTCGAACGACACGCCGTGAACAATCTCAGTGGAGAAGCTCAGTTTGTTGCCATCAAGCTTGCTGTCTTTCTTAAAATACTGATCGAGAAAGGCCCCTTTGTCGCTGTCGCCATCTCCGAATCGCGAGATGAAACCGGTGACGCGCCCCTCGTCCTCCACCGTCACCTGCACGAACTCTCCTTCCTTCAGAAACGTATACATCCCTGAGTAGGCCCGCCCGTTCTGCGTGCTCTTCTCCGCCGTTGACTGCTGCCCGGAAGTCGCCTGGCCCGCCTGTTCCTGCCCGGTCGCCGTTAGCGCGAGCACACCCGCACCCACCGTAATCATCAAGACGAAATGAATCTTCTTCATTGCTTCACCTGTCGCCCCCAATCGTACTCCCGATGGGTCCCTCAACAGAACTTTGTCATTCCGAAGCGCGGCCTATCGCACGAGGAACTTGCTTTTCCCTGCTACCGCCGATGTCCTTCCGGGCTATCCCAAACCCTCCTCCCCCATCTACCATAGAGAGATGTCTGGGTACTCCCTTGACCAAATGCCGCAGTCCGCGCCTGTTCCGCCCCTTTTGGTCGAGCTCCCGTCCTGGCCTCGGGTTTTCTTCGGCAACCTGCGCGACCTAATCTTTCCGCGCCGCCTTCCTCCGCTCGAACTCCACTCCGCTCCCGCGGCCTTCTGGCATGACGTGCTGGTCGAGCGCCGTCTTCCTTGGGGCAGCTTTCTGCAATCTATTGTGTGTCACGCCCTGGCTGGAGTTCTGCTCGTCGTTTTCACGCGCTTCTTCGCGATGCAGCCGCAAATCATCGTGCAGCCGACCTTCGACCACACCCAGGTGATTTATTACCATCCCTCGGAAGACCTGCCGCCTCTCGACACTCGCAGCTCTCAAGTGGCCGCGCCCAAACTGGCTGATCCGGAATTTGCCCGCCAGCCCATCATCTCCGTTCCTCCCGAGGCTGACAACCATTCGCAGACCATCGTCGCCCCACCCAACGTCAAGCTGAACCATGATGTCGCGCTGCCAAACATCGTCGCCTGGTCTGACAAGCAGCAGAAGCCGCAGCTGGATATCCCTCCCGTCCCACTGACTCCTGCCGCCGAGATCAGCCGCATTGCCCCCCGCATAGAGAACGCGGTCGTCGCGCCCGCGCCCGATGCCGCTCATCTCGCCAATCGTCGCGACAATCCCACGCTGCAGACGTCCGTCGTGGCGCCGCCGCCCGACCTGACCGCCCAGCGCACGCCTCAAGGATTCAATGCTCCCGAGCCCTCGATCATCGCGCCACCGCCCACCGTCGAAACCGCCGCTCGTCTGGGAGACATCAACATCGGCCGCAGTTCCGTCATCGCCCCGGCGCCGCAACTTGCCATCAGTGAGCAACGCGCCCTCACCGGAGGCCGAACCGCCCCGGCCGGGGGATCTTCCCAGGTCGTAGCACCGCCACCGTCGCTCGCCGCCTCGGGACCGTCTTCCGGCTCTCCCGGCCGCGTCATCGCGCTCAACCTGCATCCCGCCGTGGGATCGCCCCCCGTTCCACCAGCAGGCAACCGCCGGGGCACCTTCGCCGCGACGCCCGAAGGTCACGCCGGAGCATCCGGCTCGCCCGGATCTGCCGCAGGCGCAGCTACCGGGACCGATGGTCACGGCAATGGTGGCAATAAAGAAGCTGGAAGCGGATCGAACCGGAAAGGATCCGCCGACCTTCCCGCCGGTCTGTATGTCGGCAGCACCGCAGCAAAACCTTCGCCCGTTGCGGGCGATCCTGCCGCCAAAACTACATCCAATTCGGTCAACCCAAACCTGATGGCCAGCGTCCGCCCGCCGAGCGTTACCGCGCCTCGCCCCATGCAGCCCGGAGACACCGCCAAACTCTCGGAAGCCGAACGCGCCGTCTTCGGCAACCGCCGGTTTTACTCTCTCACCCTCAACATGCCGAACCCGAACTCCGCTGGAGGTAGCTGGGTCATCCGCTTCGCCGAAATCAAACACGAGGCGAACGCTCCCGCAGCCGACATCTCGCAGCCCATCGCGACCCGCAAAGTCGATCCCGCTTATCCTTTGCAACTGATGCGCGAGAACGTCTCAGGCACAGTCATTCTTTATGCAGTCATCCACGCCGACGGCACAGTCGGCAACGTCCGCGTCCTTCGCGGAGTCGATGATCGCCTCGACCGGTTCGCCAGTCAGGCCCTGACCCAGTGGCAATTCCAGCCCGCCACCAAAAACGGCAGCCCGGTCGACGTGGAGGCCACTTTCCAAATTCCATTCCGCCCCTCGCGCCAGCCGTTCTAATTCCAGAGACGTAACTTGTCATCTCCCCGCCGAGGCCATCCCAAAAGATGAAAAGAGAGGAGTAACGTTCCTAGGAATGAATGTAAGGACTTGTTGACGGGAACCGAACACAGGACGAAAAGATCCTCAGTTCTTCGCAGCTGACCGCTTTTCAAGCGCCGCATAAATTGCCGAGTCGGTGCAGACTTCGTAGTACTTGCGCTCCGTCCATCCCTTTACGGAAAAATCCGCGGGATCGATTCGCGGAATGCGGCTCTCGCGCACCACGATTTTGCGGAAGATGTCATGATCCACCGGCACCGTCGCGCTCGACAACCGGTACTCCCCTCGATCCGAAGAAGCCAGCGAGGCCGGCAGCTTTACCTTGAGAGGCTCGAGCGTGATCTCTTTCTGCAACTGGCGGAAGGCAGCTTCATTCATGCGAATCCCGCTCAGATTGAAGCTCAGAATCACGTCCTCGGGATTCCCATTCTCGTCGGCTTCCGCCGCCTGAAACGCATACACATGGAACGGCCCGGCCTGCGGCTCCATTACCTTGCGCGCGCGCTTATTGCACGACGACAGCCGGTCGCTTTCGTTCAGGGCCTCGGAAATCATGATCTGGTGCTCGCCATCCATCAGATACAGCGGCGCCGACTCCTGCAGCGTGATGCCGATGCCCAATTCCAATTGCGGCATGCCCGAGCGCTGCATCAATTCGTTGTAACCGCGCACGATTTCGATGATTTCGCGCGCCAGCACGCACATGCGGCTCACGGCCAGCCCCGTCTCGCCTTCGCGCTCCAGAATCGCCAAAATGATGGCGTCGCCTTCCAGAAACACTTTCTGCGCGCCATATTTACCGAGTAGCTTGTTGACAGGCTCGTAGAAATTCAAACTGAAGTACGATGCCGGATTCATCCCGCGATCCATCATGGTTCGCGTCAGCCGCGTTGAATCGCGCACGTCCGCCTTCAGCACCACATGCCGCAGCACCCGCTCTGAATCCGTCTCCCCCTGTTCCTCGGGAAGCAAGAACTCATAGAGCGTTCCATTGACCCGCGACAACTCCTGTAGGCGCTCGTTCACCGCCAGATTCACCGAATCGAGCGCGGTATTCAAAATCTCAAGCCGCCGCAGATCGCGATGATAGTGAAAGAAGTCCGCCAGGAACCTCGCTGCTACCTTCGCCCGCTCCGCACCGCGGCAACTCGCCACCTTCGCTACGGCCGCATATAAACTGTTCGGCGACAGCTTGCCATTTTCCTTGATCATGCGCTCCACCCGGTCGCATTCCGTGCGGTCAATCAGCGCATTCTTCAACTGCTGTGGATTAATTCGCGGCGCATACTCATTCAGCAGCGGCACCACGTGATACGACGCGATCACGTTCTCCATGACGCGCTCGTCTTCGAGCAGGCGCACCCACGCGGCGAGCCGTTCCTGTTGCTCCAAACCTTCGTCCGACTCTTCCGGCGTTCCCGTTCCCACCAGCGCCCGGGCGTTATCCGGAACGTTCATCCACGCATCAAGCGTCTCCGCGCTTACTTCTTCCCCGTACAGCGACCGCAGAAATGCCGATGCAATTTCCCGCATCCGTCCATAACGATCCGGATCGCGGTCCCAATTTCCCAGCATCACGTAATATTCGGCGCATAGAAAGTCATCGCGCCCGTCTTCGGAGAACAGCAGCCGGTTCAGAAATAGCGGATACGTGAAGAAGCTTCCGTCGCTGGTTTCTTCCCCAAACAGTGATCGCCGCGTGCGCCCCAGCGTGCTCTTCTCCACTTCGCGCAGTGTTTCGAAAATTTCCTGTCCCGTCTTGCGCAGGATGATCTTCTTCTTTACCTGGAACGCCGCCAGCCTCTCGCGATATTCATGCGCCCTCTGCGCCCGCACGTTGTCGTAACTCTTCAACAGCACGCGGCACCGCTCCAGTACCTGCAGAAACTGCTGGTTCATTTCCGTGCGTAGAAATTTCGTCACCGCGAGACGCGCCAGCAAGTCCACCGACAGCTTGAATTCTTTCTTCGCCCGGTTCAGAGTCGCGAGCTGCAACTCCATCAGCACCGACCGCCAATCCGACGGATCCTGCTTCGGCTTCGTTGCCTTGCCGGCCTGATTCCTCATCCACGACGGCCCCTGCGACGACTGCGGAGCCTCTGCCGACAGCAATCCCTCCAACTCGCCATTCCGCGCAATCAGCCGTGCAATCTGCGCCCGCGCCAACTCCACAAACTTCGGACTCAGCACTACATCATGACGCAGGTTATCGACACCAACCGTCAGCCCTTCCAGCGAAACGAAGGGCGTGGACGCAGCCAGATTCGGCGGCGCCGGTTTCTCCGGCGCTCCGCCTAAGCGAAAGATAGGAAGTCTCGGCATTCCAGCAGGGTGAAGTTCGGAAGTTGCTGATTCCAAACCTACATAACGAGGCTAGCACGCCCGCCGCAGCCGCTAAAGTTACCTAGGTTACCCGCCTAAACCACTGATTGTGCGTAGCGAGAACGCTCCCCGGGGTCAATTCTGTCTGCGTAAAGGGCCATTCGGCTCTTAGCTGTGGTTGACAACAGATTCCCCTCATTGACTTACGTGCCCTGATGCGACACCCTCAGAAGCGATCTCTGGAGAGCAGTTGAAGAAAGAACACATGAAGAAGCCGAATGTAACCGCGCTATTCGCCACCCTCCTCCTCGTCGCCGCAATCCTCGCTCCCGCAACACAAGCGGCAGCGCAAGAGTCCGCCAAGCCTGAAGACACCGAAGTCTGGCAGCCAGAGCCGAAAGTTGTGACGCCGGGTGCCGACTGCGGCACAGCTCCCTCCGACGCGATCGTCCTCTTCGATGGCAAGAACCTGAACGAGTGGGTGTCAGCGCAAGACCGCTCTGCTCCCGCCAAATGGACCGTTGCCGACGGCGTCCTCACCGTGAACAAGCCAGCCGGGAATATTGAGACGAGACGCACGTTCAGGAACTATCAGTTCCACATGGAGTGGAGAATTCCCGAGAACGTCACCGGTTCCGGACAGGTGCGCGGCAACAGTGGGCTGTTCCTGGCCTCGACCGGACCCGGCGACGCGGGATACGAGTTGCAGGTCCTCGACTCCTACAACAACAAGACCTATGTCAACGGCATGGCCGGCAGTATTTACAAGCAAGCCATTCCGCTGGCCAACCCGATGCGCAAGCCCGGCGATTGGCAAGCCTACGATCTGGTTTGGACCGCTCCCACATTCAACTCCGACGGCTCGCTGAAGAGCCCTGCCTATGTCACCGTCTTGCTGAACGGCGTGCTGGTCGAGAATCACTTTGAGTTAAAGGGCGAGACGCGCTACATCGGCAAGCCCTTCTACAAGAAGTTCGACGGCGCCCCCATCAAACTGCAAGCCCACGGCGATCCCAGTCCGCCCATCAGCTTCCGAAATATTTGGGTGAGGGAACTGGAGTAGAAACTCGAGTAGCACGAGTGAAAAGGTTTCTAAAGGTGGCGGTCAAGCGCTTCCCCGTTTACGGTTAATAGGTGCTGTACCGTTGCCTTTGCATGATCAGCCAGCAGGTTTGCCTGTGAGGATTTCTCTGAAAACCTCGCGGTCTTTGTCGCTAACGTGCCAGAGGTCGTCGTCCGGCAGGCCATGGACCTCAACCAGCTCGCGAATCATGCCCTCGGTCACGGCAATCGCCTCTTTCAGGTCCGCGATTGTCTTAAAGACAGTACACGTCTCTGCTTCCGCATTCTCCGACTCGTAGAGCGTGAGGCGGCCTCCAGCCTTAGAGAGAAACATGCGAAGCATCTTGAGGCATTGCCGAATGTGCTTTTGTTTCTCGTCGGGTAGCTGAGCTAGATAAATATTATGGTTTGCCATCAGGCAAACTATAGCCTGACAAGCGGTTTTTCAAGGGCGTTCGAATGCATATATTCCAATCAGTCTGTTAGTTGACGTAGTCAAGGGGTCTGATGAATTCAAAGAAATTATTGGTCTGGGCGCTCGGGCTGCTGCTTTGCACCTGTTCAATCTGTCCCAAGGTACAAGCCGCTGAACAAATCGTTGAGCTTCGCTTGCAGATGCTTAAAGCCCTCAGGGGGGTTGTTCTCTACTCCAATGGCGACACCGTGAAAGGAGCGAAGGTCGCAGAACTAGCTTCAGAATGGAAGACGGAGCTTCGCACAACGACTACTGATTCGGAAGGGCATTTCAGTCTGCCTTCGGTAAAAGGGCGGAAGGTCTACTATCTCCAGGTCACGGTGCCCGGAGCAGCAGGCGTCAATCCATTGCGAGTACCGGCGAAGTTAAATCGCTTCTGGGGCAAAGGGTCGCTGTTGTTGCGGCTCAACCTTGCATAGGGTTTGGCTCGCGACCGGCGAAGGCGACATGCAAACATTGTGCATTTTTCAGTAGAACTTTTACCCAGATCTACGTTTTTTCATAAGTTCGAAGCCCTGACTCGTGAAGTTAGCAACCGTGCGCTTCGTACTCGCCCGCTCAAGTGCGTAAGTCGGTTTCCGAACATTGTCGAGTCATTCCCGATTCTTTTCGCTTCGTGATTTCCCTCGAAAATCATCCACTACGCCCGTTCGATTGGCAGGACGGATGCACACATTTTCATCAAATGCCCAGCCGGATTCGCCATTGCGTGGAGTGTCCGAGGTGCCACATCTTCTATCTGATCGGATTCAGCCCCTATCGCAACGGGTCCCATCTCGTTCGCACCGGCGAAGGTCCTTCCGAGCAATACTCACTCCATTGTTTCTGCGAAGGAGCGCAGCGGCTTCGCAAATGGCTGATAGTCAGAACTTGTGAAGTCTCGAAGGTAGCGCACGATCGCGGCTACGGCACCCCCGACGAAGTCTCACCCACAGTACATCGGCCCCCGCACGAGCCGATTGTCGACATTTCCAAGTATGTCAATTTCAAAATACCCAGCTGACCGTGGTCGTAGTCACAGCGATTCGTTGCAGTCCGTTGACTACAACGGAATTCAATCGATTGATCTGAGGAAGGTGTATGAACTGCAGGGGAGAAATCTCTCGCAGCGGAATCGGAACAGCAACTTTCCTGAACTGACTTTCCCTGTCGGTCCGATAATTCCTAAAGCAGTACGACGAACTTACTGCCCCCCGCTCTTCACGCGCGCCGCTTCAAACTCATCACCATGCAGCCAGCCCACCACCTTGGGTAAGCTCGCCGCTTCCCATCCCAGCGCAAATCCAAATCGCGCCATCGCCGAGTCTCCCACGAAATCCATCTCCGGATGGTACTCATCGCTCGGCTGGTGATAATGCTTCTCCACGTATTCTTTCTGCTGCTCGATCCCCCAGCCCTCGCTGTGTCCCTTGAACTTCATGCCTTCATTGATCGAGAATGAGGGTATCCCGACTCGCGCCAAACTGAAGTGATCCGATCGGTAGAAGTGTCCCGCCTCTGGCAGCGCATCCGGACGAATCGCCAGCCGGAACTCCTTCGCCGTCGCCTGCACGAAGGGATAAAACGTGGTCCGCTCCGCCCCCGATACTTCCACTTCCTCCGGAGCTCCCAGCGGCTTCACATCGTCATAATTCAAATCCAGCGCAATCTTCCCGGCCGGAATCGGCGGATGCTTCCCCAGATACTCCGACCCCAGCAGCCCCTGCTCCTCCGCGGTCACTGCCGAAAAAATGATCGACCGATGCGGCTTCTGCGCCGCCGTCCCGAAAGCCCGCGCCAGTTCAATCAAGATTCCGCATCCGGTTGCATTGTCCTCAGCGCCATTAAAAATGTTGTCGCCGGGCATATCCGGACGCACGCCGAAATGATCGTAGTGCGCCGTATAGATCACCGCCTCATCCGCCATCTTCTTATCCGAACCCGGCAGAATCGCGACCACGTTATTTGACTCGAAGTTCCGAACCTTGCTCACCATGTGCGCCTGGAGCTTCGCGCCAAGGCTCACCGGATGGAATTCTTTCGACTGCGCGTCCTGCATCATTTTTTCCAGATTCATTCCCGACGCCGACGCCAGCCGCGAAGCTATATCCAGGTGCACCCACGACGCCACCTTCAGCGCCGGACCCTCCAGCTTCAAATAGGACTTCTCGCCTGAATTCGAGTTCCGCACCACTTCCCACGGATAACTCGCCATCTGCGCCTGGTGAACCAGAATCACTCCGACCGCGCCCTTGCGCGCTGCCTCTTCGAACTTATAAGTCCAGCGCCCGTAATACGTGAGCGCCTTACCCTTGAAAAACTTCGGATCATCCGATCCCGGCTCATTCACCAGCATGAGAAGAACTTTTCCGTGCACGTCGAGCCCTTTGTAGTCGTCCCATCCATACTCCGGAGCCTCGATGCCATATCCCACGAACACAATGTCCGCATCCACATCCGACTGCGCCCGCTGTGTCTGGTCAAATGCCACATACTCATCGAGGGGCTTCAGGTTCATCGTCTCGCCCCGTTTGGGCACCAACGAAAACTGAGTCTCCGGCAAAGTCGTTACCCCGACAAGCGGTACTTTCTGCATATAAGTCCCGTGATCGCCCGCCGGTTTCAACCCAAACTCCGCAAACTGCGTCGCAATGTACTCCGCCGCAATGTCGCCGCCACGTTGCCCCGTGCCGCGTCCCTCCAGCAGATCGTGCGACAAATACCGGACATGCCACCGGATATGCTCCGGCGTAATCGTCTCGAGCGCCACAAACGCCGGCCCCGGCAGCTTCACCGAAGGAGCCTTATCCCCCCTCGAAGCCCCCGCGCCCGCGCCCGCACCCGATCCCTCCGCGCACCCGGGCAGGCTCAAACACACGATCAGACACGCCGAAAGTATCTTCGCCACTCCTTGCATATTTCCGTGCGTATTTCCGAACATAGATAGGTCTCTCCCCCAACCAAGTGGCGTGCGTCTGGAAGGCTTTTCTAGTGAAAGTCTTGCAAGAATTGTAAAGGAGCGCCCAACTGGAGTTGTATGAGAAGTAAGGCCACTCGGAGCACGGGAGTGCACCGACTCATGGGAAACAGCCCCCATCCGGACGTGTCCGGATGGCGCGATTCACCTCGCGTTCCCCAGTGACCTCTGTGGCTAAGCTCTTTTCCAGTTAGCCGCCGACCGGCGGCCTAGTTCTTCGACCCTCAACCCGCCTGATAATCCTTTACCTGCTCGCCCGCCTGAAACACAGCGGCCGGAGCCGCTTTCCCCGTCTCAGCCATCTTACGATTGATTTCCTCAAAGTCCGCCTTCAGCCACCCCACGCTCGACACCTCAATCTCCCCATCTTCGGCGACCCAGAAGATCGAAGGCACATTGGTCAGCCCATACGCGTTCGACACGGGATACGAACGCGTGTCGTCGAGCAACATCGGAAACGTAATGCCGAACGTCTTCACGAATGCCGCCGTGTCCTTGGCATCGTTCTGCGAAATGCCCACGAGCTTGACACCCTTATGGCCGTAAGCCTTGTGCAGCCGCTCCAAGAACGGCAACGTGTACTGGCACGTCGGACACGACACCTTGAAAAACACGAGCACTACCGCTCCGCGCGCTAGCTCGCCACTCAGCGAAAACGGCTTCCCATCCAACGTTCTCAACTCAAACTCCGGAGCCCTCGTCCCAGTACCCAATGCCGCCATCGTTCATCCTCCCGTTCATTTTGTGAAGCAAATCCCGCGGGGCGGCGTTTTACTCTTCGCACCACACCCCTGCTCCTAATCTTAGATGACACGACTTGCCTATCGGATTGGGAAACACTGATGCAAATTGGCTCAGGCGCGCGTCCACGCGTGCGGAATTTCAACGTAGGACCGGTCCAGTGCCGTAACCGACGGGCAGCCCAATAACCGCAAAGTACGTTCCACGTCAGCCCGCAAGATTTGCAACGCCCGGGCAACGCCCGCGTGGCCAGCGGCCGCGAGTCCGTAAGCGTAGCCTCGCCCAATCAGCACGGCGCGCGCTCCCAGGCAGAGTGCCTTGACGATGTCGCCCCCACGCCGTACCCCACCGTCCATCAGAACTTCGACTTGCCCGCTAACCGCGGCCACAATTTCCGGCAGAGCGCGCAACGAAGGCAACACCGAATCCAATTGCCGCCCTCCGTGGTTTGACACCGAGACCGCCGCTGCGCCCTCGTCCACCGCCCGCCGCGCATCATCCCCGGTGAGCAGACCCTTCACCACGATCGGGCCCTTCCATTGTTCTCGGATCCACTTCAAGTCTCCCCAAGTCACAGTCGACTCGGCCAGCGCCGCTCCAATGTCCACAAGATCCATTGGTCCTTTTCCCGGCATCACGATGTTCTCCAGTTTGGGTACGCCGCCATCCATCAAAAACGCAGCCAGCCATCCGGGATGCGCGAGAAAGTCCGACAGGTAGGGAATCTTCGCAAACCACGAGGGCCCCAGCAGTTCCTTCATTCCATTGCGCGGGTCGCGTTCGCGCAATCCCGCCACAGGAGTATCTACAGTGATCACCAGGCCCGAAAATCCGGCGCGCTGTGCGCGATCGAGCGCACCTTCGGCGGCCTCGCGCCCTCCCAGCAAATAAAGTTGATAAAACACTGGACCTTTCGTGGCAGCTCGCACGTTCTCCATCTTGTGGCCGGAAATCGTCGAGAGAATGTATCCCGTGCCCGCCTCGCCCGCGGCGCGGGCCGCGTCAACTTCTCCGCCCGGATGCATCAACCGGCTGTATCCCACGGGCGCGAGCATCGCGGGGAAGGCCAATTCGTAGCCCAGCACACGCGTCTTAATGTTGCATTCACCGACCGCCACCGCACCGCGCGGACGAAACATTACGTCTCGGAAGGCGCTGCAATTTTCGCGCAAAGTTTGTTCCGCTTCGGCGCCGCCATCCAGATAGTCGAACACCGCTTTGGGGACGCGCCTTTGAGCAATGCGGCGCAGATCGTCGACATTGACGACCTTCGAGGGATCGAGTGCACGAGTAGCCATTGGAGTCTCGTTCAACAGGAAGGCCGGGTCGCGGCCCGGTTCCGTAACTTGTCGAAGTTACCAGAACCGGTCGTGGAACGCACACGTCTTCTTCTGGTTGGGTTTGCCGTTTCCATAAAGGTGGTCATCCCGAGCGGAGCCGCTTTTCAGGCGAAGAGAGGGATCTCGTTTTCAGCCGGACCCCGCGCGTCAGTCAACTGTCTACGAGTCTGATCGAGTCTCAGCGTTTGGCGCCCAGCCTTGCAGCTTAACCAGCCAATTCGCAGGTTCGGGGAGAATCGCGAACGTAGGCAGATTGCCGCGCACCATCGCCACTTCATCGCAGCAGTGAAAGCGTGGGCAGGCATGACAGTCCTTATAAATTTTGTCTGGGATATCCTCGCGCTGCGCCACTGAGAATCCCTGGCCCGCAAAGAAATCGGGCTTGCGCGTGAACAGGCAAATGCAATCCACGCGATGTCGCTTCGCCTCGGCCATCAGCGACTTCACCAGGCGACCGCCACCGCCGCGACCCTGAGCCCAGGGCGCAACCGTGATGGAGCGAATCTCGGCAAGGTGTGTCCCATAGAGATGCAACGCACCGCATCCGATGATGCGGCCGTCATCTTCGAGAACGACGAAGTCTCTTACGTTCTCGCAAATCTCCGCCAGAGTGCGCGGCAACAAAGTTCCGTCACCGGAGTAGGCCGAGATCAATTCGTGAATATGTCGTGCGTCGGGCAAGATCGCTTTACGCGTGCGCATGGACCTCCTCGCGGAGCAACTCGATTTTCTTCCTCGTGGCGCTGATCGCCTGGCGCACCCGGGTCGGCGCAGTTCCTCCCGGAACATCGTGAATGGCCAGCACTGAAGCCAGCTTCAACGATTCATAAAAGTCCTGACCAAAAGCGGGGCTTAACGATTGCAGTTCGTTCAAAGGCAAATCCTGCAGTTCGCAGTTCAGTTCGAGACACATCTGCACCGCCTTGCCGATTCGTTCGTGCGCCAGCCGCGAAGGAACGCCGCGATTTACCAAGTAGGTGGCGCCCGCCCACGCGTTCATGAACCCTGACTGCGCCGCGTCGAGCATTCGATCGGCGTGGAATTCCACGGCCTTCATCCATCCCGTCACTAACGGCAGAATCTGCAAGAGAGTGTCTGCTGCGCCGAACAGCGGCTCCTGCGTTTCCTGCAAGTCTTTGTTGTAGGCGAGAGGAAGTCCCTTTACTGCAACCAGCAGCGCCATCGCGTGGCCAAGCACGCGGCCGCTCTTGCCTCGTACCAGTTCGAGCAAATCTGGATTCTTTTTCTGCGGCATCGCGCTGCTGCCAGTCGAGTAAGCCTCAGGCAATTCCAGGAAGCCGTACTCCTGCGAAGAGAAGAGAATCATCTCCTCCGCCCAGCGACTTAGGTGCATCGCCAGCAGCGACAGTGCATTGACGAACTCGACTGCAAAATCGCGGTCGCTGGTGGCGTCAATGCTGTTTGCAGTCGGAGCATCGAATCCGAGACTACCGGCCATGAGGCCGCGGTCGAGCGCCAGCGTTGCACCGGCCACGGCGCCCGATCCCAGAGGGCAAACGTTCAGCCGCTTGCGGCAATCGGCGAGGCGATCGGCATCGCGGAGAAACATCTCCACATAAGCCAGCAGCCAATGGCCAACCAGAACGGGTTCAGCTTTTTGCAGATGCGTGTAGGCCGGCATGGCAGCATCCGCAGCCTGCTCCGCACGATCGGCTAGCGCGCCGCACAACTCGGCAAGCTCATGCCTCAGCTGATCAATCGCCGCCCTGACGAGCAGCCGGAGATCAGTTGCGATCTGCTCGTTGCGGCTGCGCCCGCTGTGCAGCTTGTAGCCCAAGTCGCCGACCAGCGTCGCGAGGTGTTTCTCGACAAAGTGATGAACGTCTTCGGCTTCGTTGTCCTCGAGAAACGACGGAGACGCCGCCGCTTTCTGCCCGATCTGCTCAAGGCCCTGCAGAATGCTGATCAGTTCGTCGGCCGAGAGGACGCCGGCGTTCTTCAGCGCACGCGCATGCGTCCCGCTGGCCGCGAGTTCGTACTGCAGCAGGCGACGGTCAAAGCCGAACGACCGCTGCCAGCGCTCAAAATCGGGATCCAGCGGTTGCCGGAACCTTCCCGACCACATCTTCATCGTGCAACCTCCACGCGGGCACGCGCGCGCGACCGCGACGGCAGGCCCAGGATACGGATGAATCCCGCCGCGTCTTTCTGGTCGTAGCTGTCGCCCATGGTGAACGACGAAAGGTCGGTGCGGTAGAGCGAATGCTCCGATTCGCGGCTGACCACAGAGACGTTGCCCTTGTAGAGCGACAGCGTGGTGCTGCCCATCATCTGCTTTTGCGTGCTCTCGACGAAGGCGTCGAGCGCCTCGCGCAACGGCGTGAACCACAGGCCGAAGTAAACCATCTCCGCGTACTTCAGGCCGATCTCCTGCTTGAAGTGCGCCACGTCGCGCTCGAGACACAGAGCTTCCAGTTCGCGGTGAGCCGCGATGAGCAGCGTGCCGCCGGGAGTCTCGTAGCATCCGCGCGACTTGATCCCGACGAAGCGGTTCTCAACAAGATCAACGCGGCCAATGGCATTGCGCGCGCCAATTTCGTTGAGCAGCTCCACGAGCGACACGGGATCCATTTCCATCCCGTTCACCGAAACGGGAACGCCCTGCGCGAAGCCGATGCTCACTTGCTCTTCTTGGTCAGGCGCCTCCTGCGGAGACTTGGTGATCTGCCAGGTAGTCGGGAGCGGCGCATTTCCTGCGTCTTCCAACTCGCCACCTTCATGACTGATGTGCCACAGGTTGCGGTCGCGGCTATGAATCTTCTCGCGGCTTGCGGCCACGGGAATGCCGTGGGCCTCGGCGTAGTCGAGGCAGTCTTCGCGCGACTTCAGAGTCCACTCGCGCCATGGAGCAATGATCTTCAACTCAGGAGCGAGCGCCTGATAGGTCAACTCAAACCGCACCTGGTCGTTACCTTTACCGGTGCATCCGTGAGCCACTGCGGTCGCGCCTTCGCGCAAGGCCACTTCGACCTGATGCTTGGCGATCACCGGACGCGCGAGGGAAGTCCCGAGCAAATATTTGTGCTCGTAGACAGCCCCGGCCTTCAGCGCGGGGAAGACGTAGCCGGTCAGAAATTCCTCGCGGAGATCCTCGACGATCACCTTGCTGGCGCCCGTCTTATATGCCTTGTCGACAACGGCTTCGATGTCGTCTCCCTGGCCAACGTCGCCGACCATGGCGATGACGTCGTAGGAATAGTTTTCCTTCAACCACGGAATGATGATCGAAGTGTCGAGTCCACCGGAATAGGCAAGAACCACTTTTTCAGGCATGAGCGCTCCTCGCGGGCAGACGCACGGCGCCGCCCAGCAATAAATAGAGAATGGATTTTTGAACGTGCAGACGATTCTCTGCCTGCTCAAAGATGACGGAGTTGTCGGAGTCCATAACGTCGTCGATGACTTCCTCGCCGCGATGCGCCGGCAGGCAGTGCATGAACACTGCGTGCGGCGCGGCCTCGGCCATGAGCGCGCGGTTTACCTGGTACGGCGGGAAAATTCCGGCGCGCAGCTCGGCCTCCTGCTCCTGACCCATGCTGGCCCACGCGTCGGTGTAGACCGCGTCGACGCCAGCGACAGCCGAGTGGGGATCGGTGAACAACTCGATCCGTGCTCCCGTCTGCTTTGCGATCTTGCGAGCATCGGCAACAATCTGCGCATTCGGCGTGTAGCCCTTGGGCGTCGCGACTCGAATCGATGACCCGAGGCAGGCGCAGGTCAGCAACAGAGAATGCGCCACGTTGTTGCCATCCCCAACATAGGCGAGGCAAATCTCTTTGACGCTCCCGAATCGCTCCTGCAACGTGAAGTAGTCCGCCAGAGCCTGACACGGATGCTCCAGATCGCTCAGCGCGTTGATCACCGGAACCGAAGCGTAGCGCGCCATTCCTTCGACGGTTTCCTGCGCGAAGGTGCGCAGAACGATCACATCGACCCAACGTTCGAGATTGTGGGCGATGTCGCTGAGTTTCTCGCGGGCATCGAGGCGGCTTTGCGATTGATCGACGAACATCGCCGCCCCGCCAAGGCTCGTCATTCCCGCTTCGAAGGTGAGCCGCGTTCGCAGCGACGGCTTCTCGAAAAACATCACCATCTGCTTGCCCGCCATCGACCGCTGAAATACGGAAGGGCGAGACTTCATCAACTCGGCCAAATGGAGCACTGCCTCCGCACCTTGCGGTCCAAGATCGCGGGTCGAAACCAGATCGGGGCACCAGAATGTGCCGGGAAAAGTCTCCGGCGCCGCTGGCACTCTGCTCTGCAATGGACTATTCAACTTTGTCTCCTCTTTTATAAAAGTTTCAAGGTTGCAAGGTTTCAACGTTTCAAAGACGTTGACATCGCCTGGAGTTCTCTGAAACCTCAAAGCCTTTGCAACCGTTACGCGCAGATGACCTCAGTCCCACATGAAAGCTTTGTCAGATAAAACTGCGGCAATGCCTCCGCTTCGGCGGCGGGCAAGATGCGCACCCGGCCGACGCCTTGCTTCAACGCTTGTCGACACGCTTCGAGCTTGGGCAACATGCCGCCGCTGATGATCGATCCCGCCGCCAGGTTTTCCGCCTCTTTTGTGCTGAGCCACGGAATCACAGTGCCTTCGGCGTTCTTTACTCCGGGCACGTCGGTGAGAAAGATGAGCGCATTCGCGTGGCAGGCGGCTGCGCATGCGGCGGCCATTTCGTCAGCATTGACGTTGTAGTACTCGCCGTCAGCTCCCAGTGCGAGTGACGCGATCACCGGGATCCCGCCCTGCTGCCACAGCGCTTCGATCCAGCACGGCTCGGCGAAGCAGATCTCGCCAACGAATCCCAGATCGTTGCCGTGAATATGCTTTCGCCGAGCCCGAAACGACATGCCGTCGCCGCCGCAAAATCCGACGGCGGGCATGCCCGCGGCCTGTATCGCCGCCACTAATTTCTTGTTGACCAGCCCTCCCAATACCATGAGCGCCACATCGCGAGTCTCAGCGTCAGTGACGCGCAGGCCGCCGATGAATTCACTCTGCTTGCCGAGTTGCTTCAGCACGCGGGTGAGCGCGCTGCCGCCACCATGAACGACGACCACGCGATGTCCGTCCTGCGCCAACTCGGCGACGGCCTTGGCGCACTTGCGCAGCGTGGAAACGTCTTCCAGTGCCGCACCTCCAATTTTGATCACGATTGTCATAGCAAGTTTGTCACTGCAGTCCTTCGTCCTCCGGCCAGCCGTACATCAGGTTCATGTTCTGCACCGCCTGTCCAGCGGCGCCTTTGAGCAGGTTGTCGATGCACGAGATCAACACCAGACGGCGTCCATCTTCCGCGAGACAGAATCCGAGATCACAGTAGTTTGTGTGCAGGGAAAATTGCACTTGCGGAAGCTTTGGATTTTGAAACACGCGTACCCAGCGCTTGCCCACGTAAAAGTTTTGAAAGCACGACTCAACTTCGAGCGGAGTCATTTCGCGGCTCAAGTGCACATAGATCGTCGACAAGATGCCGCGCGGAATCGGGAGCAAATGCGGCGTGAACGTCAGCTCCTGCGCCTTCAAATCGAGTTGCTCGACGATCTCACCCACGTGGCGGTGATTGAAAACGGAATACGCGGACAGATTGTCGGCCACCGAAACAAAGTGCGTCTTCGCGGTCGGCTCTTTGCCTGCTCCTGATACACCGGACTTCGAATCCGAAATGATTCCGCGATTACGGTCCACGACGCCCGCCTTCAGCAGCGGTGCCAGCGCCAAGATCACGGATGTCGCGTAACATCCCGGATTGGCGACCAGTTCCGCATCAGCGATGCGGTCGCCGTTCAACTCGGGCAATCCGTAGACGGCCTTCTTCGTCAGGGCAGCCGCTCTGACCGCGTCCGAATCCTGAAAGCTGTAGATGGCGCGATGCTGTTCTTGCTTCAGGCGCCAGGCGCCACTGAGATCGATCACGCGCAGACCGTTGGCGATTGCTTCCGGCACCAGCGAACGCGACGCTTCATGCGGTGTCGCCAGGAACAGCAACTTCACTCCCTGCTGTTTCAATGCGGCCCACGACAGTGGATGCAGCGGATAACCGCCGTTGCCGGAGAGAGCGGGGAACACATCGGCTAGGTCCGAGGCGCTGCCATTGTCGGCGGTGCGGCGAAGCAAAACGGGCTTCTCCATCTGCTGATGGCGCAGAAGGATCCGCGTCAGTTCCAGGCCGGAATATCCCGTGGCTCCGAGCACGGCGGATTTGAGTTTCGCGGTCACGATTCAGCCCAGCATTTCCTCGATACGGGCCGCTAGCTTGCGTGCCTCCTCTTTATCCGGACAAACAATAAGGATGGTGTCGTCGCCGGCGATCGTGCCGACGACCTCGGACCAGTCCGCCTCATCCAGCGCCGCGGCCACGGGTTGCGCGCTGCCGACGATGGTCCGGATCACCAGCAGGTTCTGCGCGGAGCGAACGTCGAGTACAAACTCGCGGACCAGGCGCGAAACCGGCGGCAACGCGATACCGGCCGCTCCGTCGCCGTGGGGCAACGCGTAGCCGTGCGACGTCTTGCTGAGATTCAGATCGCGGATGTCGCGCGAGAGCGTAGCCTGCCCAACGCGGAAGCCGCGCTTGCGCAGCACCCGTTGCATGTCGTCTTGACTGGCGACGGGTCCGTGCTTTAGCGCGTCCAAAATCGCCCGTTGCCGGAAGGTTTTATTCATAATGAATAAATATTCACTGTGGTGAATATTTATTTTTTAATCTTACGGAACGAGAGCGAAATGTCAATAAGAAATATCCCCCAGGGGGGCGACGGCGGTTACTGTCCGTGGACCTCGAAACTTGATGATTTGAATCGGGAGTGAGGTGGGTTTCCGGAGTGCGCTGGGCGCGCTACGATCCGGCTTTGCGCAGCGCTTCCTGCGCCGCACGGGCGTCATCAGGATTCAGTCCCAAGTTGAGCGCGGTCAGCAGGCTGATGCGCGCTTGCGCAGACTGACCGGCTGCAAGGTAGCTCATGCCCAGATGAAATTGAAACGTGGCGACTTTCGGATTTTTTGCGACCGCAGCTTCGAGCGCAGGAACAGCAGAGTTGTACAGTCCCTGCTTGTAGTACACCCACCCTAGAGTGTCGTTGACGTCCGCGCCGTCGGGCTGCGTGGCCTTTGCCTTTTGCGCTAGTTCCAACGCGTCTGCGAGAGATTGTCCACGATCGGCGTCGAGCCGCGCCAGATTCATCTGTGCTTGATAAAAGCTCGGATCAATCTTCAATGCGTCCTGATAAACCTGCTGCGCGCGGTTCGCGTCCCCGACGTAGGCGTAAACCTGCCCGAGAAGAATGTAGGTGGGCAAGTAATCGGGAAACTTAGTGCGCGCCGCTTCGTACTGCTGAATCATTTCGTCAGGATGGTTGGTGGCGGCGTACACGTGCGCCAGCGCGAGGTATCCGTTCACGTAATAGGGATTCAGCACCAGAGTCTGCTTGTAGTTGCGCTCCGCGCAGGCCCAATCCTTTTGCGCGATGCAGAATTCGGCTTTCGCTACCAGCAACTGATAGGCCCTGGGTTGACCGGCAATCTGTCGATCGATGCGGGCGCTGGCCTGCTTCGCTTTGCCCTGCTTCACGAGAATCTCAGACAAGCCGTTGAGCGCGGGGGCGTAGTCCGGTTCGAGAGTGAGAGAAGTCTCGTAGGCTTTTTCAGCGTCCGAAGAATTTCCGCGGAAACTCAGAACTTTTCCGAGTCGCTCTTGCGCCTCGGGGCTGCGCGGGTTCAAGCCGACTGCGAGTTCGAACGCACGCTGAGCTTGATCCAGATCGCCGCGCAGCAGAAAGGCGCTGCCAGCCAGAAGGTGCGCGTCGGCGAGCCAGAAGCTGGTCGCAATTACCTGGCTGGCGTAATTCAACGCGACATTTGCGTCACCACGCTGCAAGCTGATGTTGCCGAGGCCCAGAATCGCGGGGAGATATCCCGGCTGCGCCCGCAACGCTTCGTTGAACGCTTGCTGGGCTGCTGCCGGCTCTTCCTGGCGGACATAGACCTGCGCCAGGTAGTAATAGACGGCCGGTACTTCGGGAGAATCTTTCAGAAGGTTCTTCAATTCGCTCGCAGCTTCGCGCAAACGGAATGCGCTGAGGTCACTGCGCGCGCGGAGCAAGCGGAAGTCAGCATCCTTGCGATCGTGCCGGTCGATCCACTCGTTGGCATCCTGCCATCGCCCCAACTGCAGGTAACATTCAGCGACTTTCTTGGCGGCTGCCTGATCGCGTGGGTCTTTGTCGACGAGAGATCGAAAGCGTTGCAGAGCTCCGGTTGTGTCGCCTTTCGTCAGATAGAACTCGGCGACGGCCCGGCGCCCATTATCAAGATCGTTTTCGACTTGGTCGAGCACGCTCTTGCCATCAGCGGTGCGTCCACGTTCCACGAAGAGCCCCGCGAGCGCAATCGGCAACTCAACCACTTTCGGGTCGCGCGTCATTCCCTGGCGCAGCACATGTTCGGCGCGGTCGGGAGCATTCTGTCCTTTATAGAAGTTCGCCAGATTCACGAAAGTCTGGGGATCGTCTGGCCCTATGTCGACCGCAGTCTGGAAACTCTTTTCGGCTGCGCCAAACTCGGCGTCGAGCAATTGGGCGAGACCTAGGTCTTCGTAGGCTTGCAGACCGTGCGGGTCGAGATCAATCGCTTGCTTGAGTTCGTTCTCGGCCAGAAGGTACTGCATCTGTTGCAACGCAATCTGCCCCAGCAAACGATGCGCGCCAGCGTTCTTATTGTCCGTGGCAAGAATGGCACTTGCCTGCTGTTGCGCGTCGCCGTACTGCGTCGCCGAAACCATCAACATTCCCAGGTGCAAGCGTGCATCCAGGTTCTTGGGATCGAGTTCGACGGCGCGCGAAAAAGACTTGGTCGCCGCGGTGGCATGCTCCTGCCGCACCTCCAGCAGCCCCAACCGATAGTGTGCGTCAGCGAGATCAGGGTCGATCTGAATGGCCTGCTGATATTCGTGCGCAGCGTCATTGGTCCGATTCTGTGCGAGAGCCTGATTGCCTTCCTCAACATGCTCTTTGGCCCGTGCAGAACTGTGGCAGGCAGGCAGGGTCGCCACTACGATGAGAAGTAATATAAGGAAGGGCACGTCCGCGGCATTGCGCAGCGGGAAAACTTTCCAAGAAGATCGGATCATGAATTTCTAGTTCTGGTGCCGTCTCGGGATGTCTTGCGTGAAGCCAACCGTCAGCGCCTCGATTCTAACCGAGATCTAACCGGCCTCGTTACAAGCTGCGGTTTCGGGCTGCGCTCAAGAGAGATCAAATCTGGTAGTCGACGTCTTCCATAATTCGCTGCAGCGATTCCGAGATCGGTTCACCCTTCATTCCGGAGCCCTCGAGTTGCTGCACACGCTCGCGCAGTCGGTTCACTTCCATCGCCACGGCTGCCAGCGCTTCCGATAAAGGATCGTTGATCTGCTTGGGGTCTGTAATCACCACGCGTTTCCCTTCGCGGAAGATAATGTGTCCCGGAACTCCGACGACAGTTGAATTCTCTGGAACATTGCGTAGTACAACGGATCCCGCACCAATGCGGCAGTTTTTCCCCACCACAATATTTCCCAGAATCTTCGCTCCACCGCCCACGACGACGTTGTCTTCAATCGTCGGATGCCGCTTGCCAAGCTCCTTGCCCGTGCCTCCCAGAGTCACGTCCTGATACAGCGTTACGTCGTCACCCACGATCGCGGTCTCGCCGATCACCACACCCATGCCATGATCCACGAAAAGCCGCCGCCCAATCTTTGCGGCGGGATGAATCTCGATTCCGGTGAGCAGACGCGCCACTTGAGAAAGCCAGCGTCCCAGCAGAAACAGACCGTGATTCCAAAGCCAGTGATTGATGCGGTAGAACCACACCGCATGCAGCCCCGCGTAACAGAGGAATACTTCCAGGCGAGACTTCGCCGCGGGATCGCGTTCTCTGATCGTCGCGACATCTTCACGCATTAACGAGAACAGGTGCGGCATGATTACATCGCTCAGGCCGGAAGCGACGCTGTCGGAATCTGCATTGCCTTCTCGCGCAACTCCTGAAACAGGATACTCGTCAGATAGCGTTCGCCAAAAGATGGCAGAATCACGACGATCAGCTTGCCCGCATTCTCCGCCCGCTTTGCGACCTTCAAAGCAGCGACCACGGCGGCTCCAGAAGAAATTCCAACCAGCAGCCCTTCTTCGAGCGGAAGGCGTCGCGCCATGTCAATCGCCTCGTCATTCGTGACTGTGACGACTTCATCAATGTAGTCCGTGCGCAAAATGTTCGGGATGAAGCCGCCGCCGATGCCTTGGATCTTATGCGGTGCAGGCTTGCCACCAGACAGGACGGCGCTATCCGCCGGTTCCACCGCCACGGCTTTGAAAGAAGGCTTCTTTGGCTTGATGTATTCGCAAACGCCGGTCAGCGTCCCGCCGGTGCCTACACCCGATATTAAGATGTCCGCGCGCCCGTCCGTGTCATTCCAGATCTCAGGCCCAGTGGTTTCAAAATGAATCTTAGGATTGGCGGGATTGTCGAACTGCTGCAGGATGTAGCCGTCAGCAGTGTTAGCCAGAATCTCTTTGGCCTTCATAATGGCGCCAGTCATGCCTCGCGGACCGGGCGTCAGCACGATCTCCGCTCCGAAAGCGAGCAGGAGAACGCGCCGCTCCAGGCTCATGGTGTCAGGCATGGTCAAAATTAATTTGTAGCCTCTTACGGCCGCGACGAACGCAAGTCCGATCCCCGTGTTGCCGCTCGTCGGCTCGATGAGCACAGTTTTTCCGGGACGAATTTTTCCCGCGCGTTCTGCCTCCATAATCATGCTCACGCCGATGCGATCCTTCACGCTCGCCACGGGATTCCGACTCTCCATCTTCGCCACCACCTCGGCCACGCACCCTTCCGTGACTTTGTTCAGCCGAACCAGCGGTGTATTGCCAATCAACTCCGTAACATCCTTTGCGATTTTCATGATCAGCTCATACCTTCCCGAGTCTTGTTGTTGCTGCGCCCGTTTGACCAGTAATACTACCAACATGCTGGTATATCGCGTTGGATTCATTGCAACGCAGTTGCGATGCGGGCGCCCTACATCACTTCAAGCCTCGAGCTGTACAAAACGCACCAATGGTGGCTCTGTTCCAGTACTGTTTAGCTGTGTTCTGACAGGGTATTTCTCTGTACTTCGGCGGGAAAGATCACTTGTAGAAATCATGATGGAACGTGCCGAATTGTCCCCGTTTCGCGAAAATTAAACTACATAACGTACATAACAATTCTGTCGACGACCTTGGTTTTGGCGGGGATGAATTTTTATAATCTCTTTATAAATCAATAGTTTGCATTTGTTATCATCAATTTTCTCAATAAATACAATTCCTACTTGTTTTCGTATGGTCAACAGTGTTAGTGTTTGCGACCTGTTAGGGGATGTCGGGTCTCAAACGCGATATTTGCGAAGCTTTCAAAATAAGGCTCCGTTCCCAACTGGGGTTCTCGTAGCAAAGAAGTGGAAGTACAAAATTCCTGCGTTGGTTGACGCAGGACACACTCTTCTCTCGGGAGGGTTTTGCGATGCGTCGTTACCAGGTTCTGTTTTCTCTCTGCGTGATTCTGGCTCTCTGTTCAGCCGTGCTTTGGCTCGGTAGCTCGCCTGCATTTGCGCAGTCAACATCAACCGGCACGATTGTCGGTACGGTAACCGACCAGAGCGGCGCGATTGTAAATGGCGCCACGGTAACACTCACCGACACCGCGACGAAAGCTGCGCGCACCGCCACGACTAATGAGGCAGGGCGATACGCTTTCGTCGACGTTGCACCGGGTGCGTACGAGATTACTTTCGGCAAACAGACTTTCTCCACGAGCAAGAGTCAAATCAGCGTGAAAGTCGGCGTCACCACCACTTTGAATATGTCGCTGCAGGTCGGTGGAAGTAACGTCGTCGTAGAAGTCACCGCAGTCGGTACCGAGTTGCAGACGATGAATGCCACCGTCGGTAATACGGTCACCGCCCTCGCGATCGACAACCTTCCCAGTATCGGCCGTGATGTGAATACCTTTATCGAATTGCAACCAGGCGTTGCTCCCGATGGCAGCGTGGCGGGCGCAGTGGTCGACGAAAGCTACTTTTCTCTGGATGGCGGCAACAATACCAACGATATGGACGGCGCCGGCAGCGTCTACACCTCCGGCGTCGCCACTAACACGATCGGCGACCCGACTGGTGGAGTCGCGGCTCAGTACACTGGTTACAACAAGCCTTCGGGCGTCATGCCGACCCCGGCCGATAGCGTGGAAGAATTCAAGGTAAACACGGCTAACCAGACCGCCGATTTCAATAGCTCCTCCGGTGCTGAAATCAAAGTAGTCACCAAGCGCGGAACCAACGCTTATCACGGCACGGCTTATGAGTACTACAAAGACAATAACTGGTCGGGAAATACGTGGCAGAACAGCTTCAACGGCGTCGGCCTGCCCAGCTATCACTACAGCCGTTACGGGTTCGCCGTTGGCGGTCCACTTATCCCAAAAGAAATTCTCGGCGGCAAGACATATTTCTTCTTTAACTTTGAGGGTTTCAGGTTCCCCAATTCTGAGACCTACAATCGAAATGTTCCGTCAGCGAACCTAAAGGCTGGCCTTTTGACCGACGACGTCACAGGCGCGACCTACAGCTTGTCGGACCCGAGCGTTGATCCGCGTGGCCTTGGACTCAATCCCATCGTTGGGCAAATATGGAACGCGAATATGCCGGCGGGGAATGCCACTTGCGCCGCCGGTTCCCAGTGCGACGGAGTGAACGTTGTAGGCTTCACGGGCACGTTGAGTCTGCCGTTAAAGAGCAAATTCATGGTCGGACGACTCGATCATGATTTCGGCTCCAAGCAACATTTCATGGCCAGCTACCGTTATTTCAACCAGCAGTCCGCCTCGGATGACCAAGTCGACATCGGTGGTGCTTTCCCCGGCGATAAACTGGGGCAGCCAGCCTCCCTATCCGGAAATCCGGTCGAGCCGTGGTATCTGGTGGTGGGCTGGACCTCTAATATCACGAACAATACTACTAATGACATCCACTATAGCTACCTCCGTAACTGGTGGGCTTGGAACCGGGCTGGGGACACAATCCAAGGTTGCACACTTTGTGCCGGTCTGGGCGGAGCGCTCGAGCTCGAAAGCGGCCAGTCGAAGCTTCAGAATCTCGGTCCCTACAACGTTAATACTCAGCAAACACGTACCCGTTTCTGGGATGGCAGAGATCAGATGTTTCGCGACGATGTTTCCATGCTGAAAGGGAATCACCTGTTTCAGTTTGGTGGCACCTACCAGCACAACTTCAACTGGCACCAGCGCACCGACAACGGCGGCGGCATCAATTACCAGCCTGTTTACGACTTGGGTAACGGATCTTCGGGATCCATGCTGGCCTCAGGCTTCGACATTTGCTCGACTACGGGCGTCACCGTCATGACGTCGAGCAAGAAATGTAACTCGCTGGTCGCCGCGGCGCTTGGCGTCGTTTCCATCTCGCAGATTGCCTATACCCGTTCGGGCCCGACTCTCGCTCTGAATCCTCCGTTGACCCCTGCTTTCGACCAGGCCACCATTCCGTACTACAACGTGTATTTCAGCGATACCTGGCATATGAAGCCGAGCTTCACGCTGACCTATGGACTGGGCTGGGCGCTGGAAATGCCGCCCGTTGAAAAGAACGGGAAGCAAGTCGAGGTTGTGGATGCGTCGGATCAGCCGATTGACTCTGTGGCCTACCTCGAAGCCCGGCGCCGGGCGGCGTTGCTTGGCCAAGTCTACAATCCTCAGGTCGGCTTCGCCCTCGTCGGCAACACGGGCGCGGGGCAGAAATACCCCTACAATCCGTTCTACGGCCAATTCAGTCCGCGCGTTGCGGCGGCGTGGAACCCCCACTTCAGCGCTGACTCTTTCGGGAGCAAAATCTTCGGTCAGCAGGATACCGTCGTGCGCGGCGGCTATGGCCGGCAGTACGGCCGCCTGAACGGTGTCGATCTGGTGCTGGTACCGCTGCTCGGCACCGGTCTTATCCAACCCGTGCAGTGCATCGGTGGAGCAACCGTGGGCGGTTGCGGAGCGAACGCTTCCGCTGACCCCACGACCGCATTCCGGGTGGGCATCGATGGACTGACTGCCCCAATTCCGGCAGCGAGCGCCACGTTGCCACAACCGGACTTCCCTGGCTACAATGCCATCGCAGCTGGCGCCGGCGAGGGATTGGATCCACATTTCCGGCCTAACGTAATCGACTCTTTCGACTTCACCATCCAGCGCCAGTTAAGCCGCAGGGTTAGCCTGGAACTTGGCTACATCGGGCGCAGAATCACTCACGAATATCTGCCGCTGAACATCAACGCGGTCCCGTACATGATGACCATGGGCGGGCAGCGGTTCGACCAAGCCTACAAGAATGTTGTTCTGCAATACTGCGGCGGAGTTACCGGACTGGCTGGTGGCGGTTGTGCCGGAACCGCCGGAGCGGTTACTCCGCAACCCTTCTTCGAGACCGCACTTGCCGGCACAGGCTATTGCAATGCCTTCGCGAATTGCACTCAGGCGGTTGTGGCGAACGAGGGTGGCAACCTGGCCAACGCTCTTGTATGGGATATGTGGAGCGATCTGGACAGCGGGGTCGGCTGCCCCGCCGGCGGTTGTACCAGTGTCAACGGTGGAACCGGAGCTTTTGCCTTCCCGCGTACCATGATGAATACCCCCATCGCAGCCAACTGCACAGGAGGGACGAACACTCTGGGTTGCCAGGGCCAGTTGACGTCGGGTATCGGCATTAACGCCAGCGTCGGTTCCGGCAACTACAATGCTGGATTCGCTTCCATTAAGCTAGCAGATTGGAAGGGATTGACCATGCAGTCGAACTTTACCTGGTCCAAAGCGCTCGGAGAGGGTGCTTTTGTCCAAGCCACCAGTGCTTACACGGCAGAAGATGTCTTCAATCTGAAGCAGATGTATGGCAGGCAAGGCTACGATCGCAAATACACCTACAACGCCTTCTTCGTGTACCAACCCCCCTTCTTCAAGGGACAGTCGGGGATGATAGGACGCTTGCTGGGTGGCTGGACCTTCGCCTCAATCTTCACCGCCGGATCAGGCACTCCGATGGAGGTTTACACTACTACGGGCGATAGCGAAGAGTTCGGCTCTGGCGACAACAACAACTACTTCAGCAACCAGAACGCGATTCCACTCGCGCCCTACAAGACCGGAGTGTTCTTCCATCCGGAATACGTAGGTTCAGGCCAGCTACCGGTCAATATTTTTAAGGACGGGACAGCCCAGGCCAACAACTGGCGCAACCCCATTCTGGGCCTCGATACCAGAAACGGCGGCGCCGGTGCGCTCAATGGCCTGCCTTACTGGAACATGGACTTCAGCATCAAGAAGAACATTAAGATCGCGGAAAGCGTCAGCATGGAGTTGCAGGGCGTTTTCGCGAACGTCTTCAACCATATGCAATGGCTGGATCCGCCGTTCAATACCGGACTGTTTGACGGAAGCGATCCGTCTGGCGGTTTCGGTACTCTCGGTGGAGAAGCCGGGCCTCGTAGCATCGAAATAGGTGCCCGCGTTCGCTTCTAGACAATCAGCCTGACGGCGCCATGCCATTCGGCGCCTTCCAAACTCAAAGGCCGCGCTGAGAAGCGCGGCCTTAATTCTTTACTAAACTTCAGATTGGTTTTGAGTCTACCGGTGAGCCAGCCCGTACCCCACCGCTCCCGCCGATCCCCCAATGTTCACTACGGAGACCATGCGCTCCATCTTGTGGTGTCCGGTCTTGTGGAAGAAATAACTCAGCCCCACCACTCCGGCGGTCTCTCCAACGAAGTTCGCTGCCAGACCTGCGGAGGAGCGTCCGAAGATCCGCACCATCGGATTCAATTCCTGGCCGCCACTCTGCAGGTTTGCGCGCGTTACCGCGAAGTCGGCGCCATTGAAGGCCGCCGCCGTAGCAAACAGCGCGCGGTTCTTCGTATCCCAGAATTTGTGTGAGTCGCCGTTGAACGATGGCACCGTTTTCGGCATGACCATCACCGCAGGCGCTGCTTCAACGACAGGTCTTGGTGCGTCGAGAGTGGGCGGGTCGAGTTTAGCGAGGGCGAGCGAGGAATCTTGCGCGAATAGTGCAGGTGAAAAGATCGCGCTCATGGCCAGCACGATGGTGCTGGTCCGGAAGTGCTTTGAGATTGCCAGAAGAGTCATAGGTAACCGCCGTTTTCAGAGCGGCACCTTGGTGAAGCGCAATCAGGCGGCCACGTACCCGACAGTAAAATTCTAGCAAGCCATTCAGAATCATAAAGTTACGGTTGAGTCTCTAATGAAACTCGAAAGTAACTATGCATTCTTTTGCAGGTCGTCAGCCGGGCATTTTCCTGTCGTATTTTGGCCTTTTGCTTCATTTCTTATAGACAACACCACCTTTCATTACAAAACTCACATTCTGCAGTACGGAAACATCCTGCAAAGGGTCGCCCGGGACCGCGATTACGTCTGCGAAGTATCCGGGCTCAAGCGCTCCCATCTGGCCGTCCCAGCCGAGCAGCTTCGCGCCATGGATCAAGTCGGCCTGCAGCACTGCCAGGGAAGACATGCCGAACTTCACCATCAGTGCAAACTCACGTGCCTGCGTTCCATGCGGAAACGGGCCCACATCTGACCCGACCGCCATCGGGACTCCCGCAGCGATCTGCTTCTTGAATTCCTCGACATGCAGGTCGAGCATCTGGCGCTCGCGTGCCCCTTGCTGCGGCGTGGCTGCGTGATCTGCGAAGTATTCGAAGATGGTGAAGGTTGGCACCGCGAAGATCTGCTTCTCTTTCATCAGACGCATCGTCTCTTCGCTGAGCTGATTCGCATGATCGATGGAAACCACGCCCGCTTGCGCCGCAAATAGCGTTCCCGGCTCACCGGTGGCGTGCACTGCCACTTGCCGGCCTAGGCGCGCCGCTTCTTTTACGGCGGCTTCCAGTTGCGGCTCGGTGTATTGATAGACCGTCGTGAACTTTCCGTCTTTTACAGAGTCTGCGCCGGTCTCGTAGATCTTGATGAAGTCGGCGCCCTCTTTGAACTGCTGCCGCATCACGGCCACGAGTTCGTCGGCGCTATTGGCGTAGTTGGCGTTCGGCAGCACGCGCTGCTCGGGGTTGTAGCCCAAAGCGTCCTCATGCCCGCCCAGGATGTTGATCGCGTTGCCGCTGATGCGCAGGCGTGGCCCCGGAATTCGCCCTTCGTTAATCGCATTGCGGACCGCCGTATCGGCCGATCCCGCTCCTTCGGTGCCCATATCGCGCTCGGCGGTAAATCCGGCCATCAAGTCGTCGCGAGCCGCCAGCGTCGCAGTGATGGTGCGTTGCGGCACGGACTCCTGCACGGTCTGCAGATCCTCCGCTCCGGGATGCAGAAAGAGGTGGATGTGGGCGTCGATCAGGCCGGGCATCAGCGTGCGATCTCCCAGGTCGATCAGCTCCGCTCCCGCCGGATGCTTGACCGACGCTCCAACTTCGACGATCCGTTCGTCCTGAACCAGCACTTCGCCCGGCTTCACCAAGCGGCCGGTCTTAATATCGAGGAGGCGCGCCGCGTGCAGCACAATCGGATGCGCCGCCGGCTGCGACTGCCCATAGGCAGTGACGGTGAACGCTAGTCCTAACCAGAGAGAGAGGAGCGCGAGAATCGAGCGTCGGATAGTCATATCGCCCGCGATGGTATCACCCTGAAACCTCGGATGCCAGACGAAGGAGTCGGCGGTTTCTAGTGATTCAAATCACAGGCAGAAGTGCGATAGCTCACACCGAAATTGGCTCCCTGCAGGCGAGACTTGATCATTCTATGGGGATTGTCCTATGAACATTTTCGCCATCCTGACCAATCGCAAGCGCGCCCTGATCGCGTTGATTCATTCCTTCGTCTTCCTCGGGATCGCGTTGCATGGTTTCGCGGCCCCCAAGGCGGGAATCCTGCTCCCCGGATCGAGCCATGTGTCCGACCTCGCCCTGATCGGTATTTATCTCATCGTCGCCAGCATCCTCGGATGGCTCGTGACGGTTTCGCGTTGCGCTGGTGAGCGCTTGTACTTTTCGCTGTGCACGACCAGTGCGACTTTTGGGCTCTTGCGCACGGTCTTCGGCGACGCCTCTCTGCCTGTCGCGCAATATATGCGCGTGATCATGCTGACCTCCGCGGTATTCGTGGGAATGTGGATTTTTCGTTCGTTCTCGCGCCCTGTCGCGGAAAACGCTCTACCCGACTGACCCTCCCGCCAAAAAGAAAAAGGCCGCCCGGGATCGATCCCGGGCGGCCGCTAAGGAGGTTTGGGCGAGGTTGTTATCCCAGACCGTCGTTCTATCTATGAGAGGAAGAATTCCCTGGTCAGGGTGGCCCAGTCTTCTTCGGGCATGTGGGCCGTGAGGTCGTCAACTGCGACGCCGCCGTCCTGCGCCAGCGCCCCAACCGCCATGGGCATTCTGCTGCGCAGCCGTAGCGCGGACTCTTCCGTCCAGAGCCGGGCCAGCGAGCCACCCAGCAGGTTGCGGAAGTTGAGCTTCGAGTCGGGCGCTTGCACTGTCATCAGCCAGCCATCGCCATAAGGATCTTTCCGCGCCAGTTCCGGATTCTTCAGCACAGCGTCGTTGATGTCGGTTACCGTGCCTTCGATCGGCGAAACCATTTCCACCGATTTGCCATCGCGGAAGATCGTAAAAATCTTTTGTCCCTGGCGGACCCAGTGCCCGCGCTGCGGAAGCGTGATGTTGTCGATCTTGCCCGCCAGCTTCGTCGCGAAATCGTCCATGCCCACGCGAACCAGGTCGCGGCTCTCGCTTACCGCCCAGGTGTGTCCAGCATGATAGCGAACATTTTCCGGAACCCGGAATCCTGCCACGATTGCGGGAACCAATCGCGGAGCCGTTTCGCGAGCGCTCGTCCGCAGTACCGGTTGCTTTGTGATTTGCTTCTGACCACGCACATAATCGATCGCCAGGAAGATACCGAAAGTAAGAAGAACCATGATGACTGTCATAACCCACCTCGCCCGGAGTGCCTCTTAGTTTCTCGGTCACTCACGCTTTTACTAAGGCAATCAGCGAGCCAAAGGAGCAACGCCCTCCCAAGCGGCGTCTGGCGAACCTAGCATCTCTTGTGTTTTGAATGAATTAGCAGATGTGCCTTAGCGCCCCTTGAAATGTCTGCGAGAAAATTCAGCACCGCTTCTTGATTAGATTCGCAACAGGAATTGAGCTGCGCTCGGATGTTACAGGCAGGCGATACGTTCTGAGTCTCTGTGTTATCAACGACTTGAGGCCATTCGATCCGATGATGCGATCTGAATCATGGCATTGATGCAAAAAGCAACGAAGGCTCAACTCGACCGACCGTGCAAGACACTGTTGACCACCATCACGCGCAAAAGTGATGCGCATCACGGCTGAGAAATCCTTAATTGTTGAAACTATTACCTGTCTGAAGCTGCTGAATTTCGCGACAGCCTCCGATCTGATGAGGTAAGCAGCTCATAACCGGTCCGATTCCCGCGTTGGCTAGGTCGGTAATCGTCCCATCATTCCTCATTCACCTCAGGCGTCGGTCGAAAGGATTTCCGGGCGAAGGTCCCTTCGTCGGAGCCTGCCCGGAGAAATACTTCATGAGCAAAGCACTTTTATATGATTCCACCGTCTGCATCGGCTGCAAGCAGTGTGAACAGGCCTGCGCTGACCAGAACAAACTCACGTATAACGACGCCGTTGCGGCCGAAGAAATTCAGTCAGACCACAAACTGACGGTCGTTCTCACGCGCGGCGACAAGTTCATGCGCCGCCTCTGCATGAATTGCAACGACCCTTCTTGTGCTTCGGTCTGCCCCGTTGGCGCTCTCCAGAAAACTGCGCTCGGCCCCGTCACCTACGATGCTTCGAAGTGCATGGGCTGCCGCTATTGCATGGTCGCCTGTCCCTTCAGCGTCCCGAAATACGAATGGGGCAAACTCTTCCCTAAAGTGCAGAAATGCACCATGTGCCCCGACCGCGTGGCTCAGGGAAAGCCGACCGCTTGTGCGGAGATCTGTCCGACCGGCGCGACCAAGTTCGGCGAGCGTGACGAGTTGATCGCCGAGGCACAGCAGCGCATTCACGACAATCCCGGCAAATACGTCGATCACATTTACGGCCTCGATGAAGTCGGCGGCGCCTCGGTGTTCCTGCTCTCTTCCGTGCCCTTCGAGACCTTCGGATACCGCACCAACCTTTCGAAAGATCCCATGCCGATGCTGACGTATCGCGTCCTCTCCCATATCCCCGACTTCGTTCCACTCGGTGGAATGATGCTCGGAGGCATCTGGTGGATCACACATCGCCGCGAGGAAGTGGCGCTCGCAGAAAGCCAGAAGTCGTCGGCTGCAAACTCCGACAAGAAAAATGGGAGGAAGTCCTAATGTCCAGCCCAACGAAATTCAAACTGACGTTCTGGAAGCTGGTTTTCTTTTTCCTGATGGCGGCCGGAATCTACGCCACGTTCATCCGCTTTACGCAAGGCCTCGGCGCCTCCACTCACCTCTCCGATCAATTTCCCTGGGGCATCTGGATCAGCTTCGACGTGCTCTGTGGCGTCATGCTCGCAGCCGGTGGATTCACTCTGACCGCGACCGTCCACATCTTCAACATCAAACGGATGCACTCCATCATCCGGCCAACGATCCTCACCGCATTCCTCGGCTACATCCTGGTGTGCGCGGCCCTCATGTACGACCTGGGCAAGCCCTACAACATATGGCATCCGCTGATCATGCGAAATCCGCACTCCGTGATGTTCGAAGTGGCGTACTGCGTGATGCTCTACACCACCGTGCTCGCGCTTGAGTTTTCGCCCATCGTGCTTGAACGCTTCAACCTGCAAAAGCCATTAAAAGTGGTGCGGGCCATTTTGATTCCACTGGTCATCCTGGGTGTGCTTCTCTCCACGCTGCATCAATCTTCACTGGGTACGCTGTATCTCATCGTTCCCGAGAAGCTGCACCCCTTTTGGTACAGCCCGTTGCTGCCCGTCTTCTTCTTCCTCTCGGCGATCGCTGTGGGGCTCGCCATGACCATCTTCGAATCGTCCCTGAGCTCCAAACATTTCGGCCTCCAGCTGGAATTGCCCGTCCTGCAGGAACTCGGACGCGTTCTGGTGGTCGTGCTCGGCGTCTACGCGATCCTCCGCACCGAGGACCTTGCCAATCGCGGAGCACTGCGTCTGGCATTTCGTCCGGGATACGAAATGTATCTGTTCTGGCTTGAAATCACGCTCGCCATCATTCTTCCTCTGGCGCTGCTGGTGCAACCGAAATTGCGAAACAGCGCCACCGGTCTCTACTTCGCTGCGGTGTCGGTTGTTCTCGGCTTCATCACGAACCGCATGAACGTAAGCATCACGGGATTCGAAGGTTCCACTGGCGTTCGCTACTTCCCCAAGTGGACCGAACTGGCCGTCACCGGCAGCATCATCGCCGCCGGCTTTGCGCTCTTTGGATTGGCCGTGAAGTACCTGCCTATCTTCCCCAAGGAAGAAGAGGAGGTCGTGCACGAACTGTCTGCCGCATCGGAATCCGAGGTACCGGAGGCTGAGCCGGTCATGGAGCATGCAGGAGACTGAACCCACTCGCGGACGCTGGTTGCGCCTGACCCCAACTCTGAGCGCCAAGCTGAATGCTCTTTTGCTTGGCGCGATGGTCTTGATCCTCGCGCTGCTCGGATATCTCAACGTCCGTCTGCATCGTCAGCATCTCGAACAGAACACTCTACTCAGCGCCGAGAGAGTCAGCGACGTCATCAAGCACAGCACCACCGACTACATGCTGCGCAATGATCGCGAGGGTCTGCACCGCTCCATTCAGACGATGGCGAACCAACCCGGGATGGAGAAGATCCGCATCTTCGATCAGGATGGCCGAATCACCTACACTACTGACGCCGCCGAACAGAACCACGTCGTCGACAAGACTGCCGAGGCCTGCTACGCCTGCCACGCTCAATCACAGCCGCTGGCGCGTCTGAAGCGTCCCGACCGCTTCCGTATTTATCGCAACGCCGCAGGAACCCGTGTTTTGGGCATCATCACTCCCATCGAGAACCGGCCCGCCTGCTCCAACGCCGCCTGTCACGCCCATCCGGCTGAGCAGCAGATTCTCGGCGTGCTTGATACCAATCTTTCTCTCGCCCGCGCCGACGTTCAACTCGCCCAGAGCAGCCGCCGCATGATTGCCTACACCGGTTGCGCTCTGCTGCTGATCGCCTTCCTCAGTTGGTTTTTTGTCTGGATCGTCGTTGCCAAGCCCGTGCACGCACTAAAGCGAGGCACTGAGCGCCTGGCCGCCGGAGACCTTGGCCACCAGATTGATGTTCGATCGAACGATGAAATCGGTGAACTCGCCAGCTCTTTCAATAGCATGAGCCGCGAGTTGCAGATCGCGCGCAAGCAGAATCTTGCCTGGACTCACACTCTCGAACAACGCGTCGAGGAGAAGACTCGTGAGCTCAAGCGCGCCCACGAGCATGCGCTGCATACCGAGAAGATGGCTTCCATCGGCAAGATGGCCGCCGTGCTCGCGCATGAGATTAACAACCCGCTCTCGGGCATCCTGACTTACGCAAAGCTGCTGCACAAGTGGATCGATCGTGATGCCGTCGGCCACCACCAGGAAATCTGCGACTCTCTCGACCTCATCGCCAGTGAGAGCCGTCGCTGCGGAGACCTGGTCAAGAATCTGCTGACGTTTTCCCGCACGACGCCCATGAACCTGCAGCCCGCCGGCCTGAACCAGGTCATCAACCGCTCCCTGCGCCTGGTGCAACACCAACTCGACCTGGCGGGGATTCATGTGCAACCGCAGCTCGATCCCAAGCTGCCGCAGGTTCAGTGTGACGCCGCTCAAATCGAGCAGGTGGTTCTCGCGCTGGTGATGAACGCGCTCGATGCCATGCCGCAAGGCGGTAACCTGTGGCTGACGACCAGCTTTACCCGCGAACCGAATCAGGCGTGCATCGTGGTGCGCGACGACGGCTCGGGCATCCCAGCTGAAATTCTCCCCCGCATCTTCGAGCCATTCCTCACGACCAAAGAGACAGGCCGCGGCGTCGGGCTTGGCCTCGCCATTAGTCACAGCATTCTTGAGCGTCACCGTGGAACTATCGAAGTCCAGTCCGAACAAGGCCGGGGCACGACCTTTACCGTGACTCTGCCCTGGGAGTCAGAGCTGAACTCAGACACAGGCGCCGAGAAGTCGGCGTCGCCAGCCAAAGAAATTGCCGCTCTTGCGAGCGGGAGGTGACCAACGTGGAAACACAAGGCAAGCTACTGATCGTTGACGACGAGCTGAGCGTTCGCGATTCTCTAGGAAAATGGTTTCGCGAAGAAGGATACGAAATCGGCCTCGCCGAGAGTGCCAGCGACGCCCTTACGCGCATGGCCGAGAACAAATGGGATCTCGCGTTGCTCGACATCAAGATGCGCGGCACCGACGGCATCGAGCTGCAGCGCCGCCTCCACGAAATGGATCCCGACCTAATCGTCATCATGATGACTGGATATGCCTCGGTCGAAACTGCAGTCACCGCCCTCAAGAACGGCGCCTATGACTACGTCAGCAAGCCGCTCGATCCGGACGAGATCGCTCACCTCGTAAAGAAAGCCTTAGCCCACCGTCGCGCGGAAAAAGAAAACGTCCGCCTGCGCGAAACCGTTGCCGAGGCCACGAATCCCGGCGACCTCGTCGGACAAAGCACCGCCATGCGCAAGGTATTCGACGCGATCGCAACTGTTGGCCCCACGGACGCCAATGTCTTAATCACAGGCGAGAGCGGCACCGGCAAAGAGCTTGTGGTCCGCGCCATTCACGCCGCCAGCATGCGCCGCTTTCATCCTCTGGTCGCGATCCACTGTGGCGCGCTTACCGAAACCCTGCTCGAGAGCGAACTCTTCGGCCACGAAAAAGGAGCCTTCACCGGCGCGCAATACCGCAAGAAAGGCAAATTCGAAATCGCCGAGGGAGGCACAGTATTTCTCGATGAGATCGGCGATATCAGCCTGAAGACCCAGACCGACCTGCTGCGCGTGTTGCAGGAACGCGAAATTACACGGGTCGGCGGAAATCAGATCATCAAAGTTGATTTTCGCTGCGTCGCCGCCACCAACAAAAATCTCGAGGCGATGATCGAAGATGGCACCTTCCGCCCCGATCTTTTCTATCGTCTCAACGTCTTCCGCATCGAGCTTCCCCCGTTGCGCGCCCGCCGCGAAGACATTCCTCCGCTGGTCGAGCACTTTGTCCGCAAGTTTGCGCTGGCCATGAGCAAGCGCATCACGCGCATTGCGCCCACGGCCATGAATCAACTACAGCAGCAACCCTGGGTGGGCAATGTCCGCGAGCTCGAAAACGCCGTCGAACGCGCCATGGTCGTAGCGCAGGAGCCCGAACTTCGCGATCAGGATTTCATTTTCAAGTCGCAGCCTGTCGCCCCCGCCACGACCGGCAAGAGCCTCGACGAGATCGAGAGGGTCCACATTCTGCGCGTTCTCGAAGAATGCGGCGGCAACCAGAGTCGGGCCGCCGAAGTCCTCGACATCGACCGCGTGACTCTCCATCACAAACTCAAACGGTACGGCTGGACGCGGGCCTCGCTGACCTCGCAGTGACGACGAGGAACGGGCCTATCCTAAAATCGCAGTTTGTTCAATTGGTGTGGGGAGTTTGATAAGGAAAGAGGACGTGAAACTGGGCGCATAAAGCGAGTCGCAATGAATCTCGTTCACCTGCTTCCGGTCGGTAAAGTGGACGCCTCGCTCCTCGAGGACCTTCGCGTCTCGATCCCTCGAAGCCTGCACGTTGCTTGTGAGATTCTCCCCACCCCACTCGATCCCGCTTCCGTCTATCACGCCGAACGCCAGCAATATCACTCCTCCGAAATCCTGCAACGCATGCAACCGCTCATCCGCCCGCAAGATTGGCGTCTCCTCGCGATTGCTGATCTCGATCTCTACATCCCCATCCTGAAGTACGTTTTCGGCGAGGCCCAAATGGGAGGTCCCTGTGCGGTCGTCTCCGCCTTCCGCCTGCGCCAGGAGTTCTACGGACTTGACCGCGACGACGCCCTGCTGCGCGAGCGCCTCCTCAAAGAATGCGTCCACGAACTAGGCCACACGCTCGACCTCCGCCACTGCGAGGACTACCGCTGCGCCATGGCCTCGAGCCATGCCGTTGAATGGATCGACCTTCGCGACAGCACCTTGTGCCCGTCCTGCCAATCGAAGGTCGAAGCAAAATCCGCGCTAGCCCGAACCTAGCTTCTATGGCGTGAGCAGCTCCGCCCAGGTTTCGCTATCATCATCGCCGTAGTCTTCCGCACTCTATCGAGGTGAGCATGCAAGCTCCGACAGCTCTTGTGACCGGCTCCAGTCGCGGTATCGGCAAAGAAATCGCCCTCGAATTGGCGCGCAACGGATACCGCGTAGCCGTCAACTACTACAACGATCCCGCTTCAATGGTCGACGCGACAGTCGCCGAAATCCGCGCCCTGCAAGCCCCCGCGCAGGATCACGTCATTCAAATCGAAGCCGACATCCGATCGAGCGCGCAAGTGAATGCCATGTTCGAAAAAGTACTCACCGCATTCGGTCGCCTCGATCTGTTGGTCAACAACGCAGGAGTCCAGACCTGGAAGCCGCTTCTCGAAGTTACCGAAGAAGAGTGGGACCTGGTCGTCGACACCAATCTGAAAGGATGCTTCCTCTGCACCCAGCAAGCCGCTCGCTATATGAAAGATCACGGCGGAGGCTCGATCGTGAACCTCGGTTCGGGCTGCAACAAGCTCGCCTTCCCGTCGTTGGTCGCTTACACCGCCAGCAAAGGCGGCATCGAGATGTTTACCAAAGAAGCGGCCGCTGAGTTGGGTCGTTATGGGATCCGCGTGAACTGCATCGCCCCGGGCTCGATCGAGTCTGAGCGCACCCAGGCCGAAGACCCCGACTATGCTGGAACTTGGTCGAAGCTGACTCCGCTTGGCCGCGTAGGCACAGCCGCCGACATCGCCCCCACGGTCGTTTTCCTCGCAAGCAAGGGCGCCTCTTTCATCAGTGGCCAAACCATCTGGATCGACGGCGCTCTTTTCACGCAGGCCCCATGGCCCTATAAGAAAGCGTAAATGTGGATGGGGCGTCCCTGCGCCACCCGCGCCCACAAAAGTAGTAAACTTCCGACCATGATGCCCCGACGCTTCGCGACTGCATTCCTGACCGTCCTGTTCACCCTCACGATCTCAGCCACAGCGCAATCCTCAAAACACAAACCTGGAGTCGAAACTCAGCTCTTTGGCACGCATGATGGGAGGCCCATCACCTTGTACAAGCTCACGAACGCTCGCGGCGTCGAAGTTGACGCGATGAACTATGGCGGCATCATTGTTTCGATTCGCGTCCCTGACCGCAAAGGCGAGTTCGCCGACGTTGTCCTCGGCCATGAGACGCTCGAAGGCTACATCCCGAATCCTCCCTACATCGGCGCCATCGTCGGACGCTACGCCAACCGCATCGCCAACGGCACCTTCACCCTCGACGGCAAGACCTATACGCTACCCAAAAACGACGGCCCTAATACTTTGCACGGCGGCACCGACAAGACGTTCAATAAAGTTATCTGGGACGGAGAGGCCCTGAAAGGCAAGACTGGCGTGGCTTTCAGCTACCTGAGCAAAGACGGCGACGACGGATTCCCCGGCAACCTCAAGGTTAAAGTCACCTACACTCTGACCGACGAAAACGCACTGGTTGTCGACTATGAAGCCACGACCGACAAATCGACACCCATCAATCTAAGCCAGCACAGCTATTTCAACCTGGCCGGGGAAGGCAGCGGCGACGTCCTCAATCAGGAAATGATGCTCAATGCCGACCGCTTCACGCCCGTAGATAAGAACCTCATCCCGACCGGCGAACTCCGTCCGGTGAAAGGCACGCCCTTCGACTTCACTACCGCGACGAAGATCGGCTCCCGCATCGACGACTCCTACGACCAGTTGGTCCTCGGCCATGGCTATGACCATAACTTTGTCCTCAACCGCAAGGCCGGCGACACCGGCCTTGTCCTCGCGGCTCGCGCTTACGATCCCTCGAGCGGCCGCGTTATGGAAGTCTCCACCACCCAGCCTGCCGTCCAGTTCTACACAGGAAACTTCCTCGACGGTACCGTCACCGGCAAGAAGGGCCACGTCTACAAACGCCGCAACGCCTTCTGCCTCGAGACTCAGCACTACCCGGACTCGCCCAATCACCCGGATTTTCCAACAACAATCCTTAAGCCGGGTGAAACGTTCCGCTCGAAGACGGTGTTCAAGTTCTCGACGAAGTAGATCCGTGCTCAGCCGCCAAGCGGCGAAAGAATGCAGCCCACGGCGTAAAAGCCGTGGGCTGGCCGAGTGAGAAATGAACGAGCCCCGAAAGGGCGGCATTCATTAGCCCAGGACGTAAGTCCTGAGTAAGCTCAAAGAGGTGCCGACTCCCCGGGGACGGCACGACTATCTCCGAGACTTGGGCAGGCCGTTGCTTAACAGAGGCTTGTTCTCTCCAGTTCGCCGCACACCAAAGTAACTTCCCCATCTCTCCGTACCCTCAACATCACAATCTCCCGATGCTAGACTTTTTCAAATACCTTCCGTCCGCGGGTAATCATTTCTGCAGCAAAGTTACATGGGGAGATTCGCTCATGAGCCTGACGACTCGGGCCGCCGCTAGCGCGTTGTTCTGCGCAGTGCTTATTCCGTCGCTTTTCGCCGGCGACAAGCCGATCACCATTGCTCTCACTCCTGACGGCCTGTCGCAGGCCGAGCGCCTGCCGCTCCAGCAATATCTGTCACAACAATTGGGGAGTCCGGTCAAACTAGTCACTCCTGAGACCTACAGCGCTACCATGGATGGCCTCTCCGACGGCTCCATCGACTTCGCATGCCTAGGTGCGGTGAACTACGTCCGGACCCACGCCAAAATCGGCATTGTTCCTCTCGCTCAGCGGACGATCGATGCCCGGCTTCATGCCGTTTTCATCGCCGGCGCCGGCACGCCTATTCACTCGCTCCGCGATCTAAAAGGCAAGAAGTTTGCCTACGGTGACATCAATTCCACGAGCGCGCATTTCATGCCCTACCTTGAAATGAAGGAAGCCGGGCTTGATCCGGATCACGACATGGCCGTGCGCTATAGCGGTGCGCATCCTGTAACCGTCAAGCTGGTCGAGACAGGAATTGTCGACGCCGGTGCCGTCGACGAAACCGTGTACAGCTCACTCTTGAACAGCGGCAAAATCGACACCAACAAGGTTCGCGTTTTCTACACGACCAAACCTTTTGTGGATTATGTCTACGTCGCCCGGAAAGAGGTGTCAGAGGCCGACCGCGACAAGTTCCTCAATGCTTTGCTGAAGCTGCGGAAAGGTGAGAACGACGACGTGCTGCGCATTCTGCGCGCAACGAAATTCATCAAGGCGAGTGACGACGAATATTCCCCGGTTCGGCAAGTGGCCCACGAGCTGAAGATGTTCTGAGCGGCTCGTGGCGGAAACCGGACTCGGAGCCCCGGATCACTCCGCCTTTAATTCCTCGACCAGCGCCTTCTCCACCACCACGCGATGCGCGACTGCCAGCTTCTTCCCGCCCGATGTCAGATAAAACGTATCAATCGCCATCTGCCCCTCGGTATCAATCAGCGCGATCTCAATGTTGCACTTCTGATCCGACAGGCACGACGCAATCCGGTGCAGCAGCCGTGGACGATCCTGCGCAATCACCTGCACCAGCGTGCTCGTCGACGACGAAGAATCGTCAAACTCGATCTTGGTCTCGACTTTCACCTTCGCGATCGCGCCCTTTTCTGAGCGCTGCCGGTCGCGCAGCATCTTGTCTAGATCAGCCTCGCCCAGCATCACATCGGTCACGCTACGCTTAAACCGCTCCCACTCCGAAAGATTCAACTCGAGCGTCCGGAAGCGGTCGGTGAAATAAATCGTGTCTACGACGGTCCCTGCCTCGTTCGAGAACGCGTTCGCCTTCACAATATTCATGCCCCAAGCCGCCAGCACTCCCGCGAGCTTGGCAAACAGAAACGGACGATCCCTCGTCACCAGTGTCAACTCGTACCAGTGGCGCCCGCGCTTCAACTCCACCTGTACCGGATCCTCGCCCAACTCTTCCGCCATCAACATGTGCCGCATCACTTCTTCGGCGGAGTGCACCAGCAAATACCTTTGCGGAAATCCCTCGAGAAATTCTTTGAACTTGCTGCTGGTCACCGGAGCCAGCGTCCGCAGCCGCGCCAGCTTTTCGTCGTTCACATCCGCATGCACGCGCTGGTCAGCGCTGCGATTGAGATAATTCTCCGCGCCCATATAGAGCTGCCAAACGTTCTCTGCCTTCCAGGGCGTCAGCGCCTCCGGATTCACCGCCTTGATGTCCGCATAAGTAAGCAGCGTCAGCATCTTCAGCCGCTCCGGCGTCCCCATTTTCTCCGCAAAAGCCGCCACCGTTTCCGGATTGAAAATGTCCCGCCGTAGTGCCGCCGACAGTTCCAGATGGCTTCCAATCAGAAACAAAACTTCCGCCCGCTCCTTCGGGTCTACATCCAGCCGGTCCATGGCATGATTCGCCACCTCAAGCGAAGCCTCCACGTGATTGCCGCCGCCCGGCATGCCCTTGCCGGTGTCATGCAGCAACAACGCCAGATAGAGCAACTCCGGATCTTCCAACTCTCCGAGCAACACGCTGTAGCGCTTGTCCCACTCCGATGTCGACTGCTTCAATCGGTGCAGGCTCTCGATCGCCAGAAACGAATGTTCATCCACTGTGAAGCGATGATAAAAATCCCGCACCACGAGGGAATCGATCAGCTTCAACTCCGGCAACAGCAAAGTCAGCAGCCGCAAAGACTGCATCGCTCGCAGCGCATCCGCCGCGTACGGCTGCAACAGAGTCTCCTGCAGATACAACCACAACTCCGCCCCCCGCGGAGGCATCGAGGCTAATGCCGGAAGCGCCTGCTCAATACGGAACTCCGTCGTGGCGCTCAGCTTCAGTCCATGATGTGCCATGAAGTGAAAGAGCCGCAGCAGCACCTCGGGATCCTGCAACGCAGTGGGCCGCTGTAAAAAAATAAGCCCATCCACTACCGAGAAATCAGCCGTCGCCAACCGCGACCGCCAGCTCTGCACTTGTCGATACAGGGCCGACCACGCCTCCGGAATCTCTTCCAGCAACTGCATCACGGTCCGCTGCACCGCGCGCGCATGCCCGAAATAAATCCGCATCCAGTCGGCCGCCGAAAGTTCCACTGCGTCCGCTGCTCCAATGCGGCGCGCCGCGGCCTCGTCTTGTGCCTCCCAGCTCAGCGTGTTGTCGTCACGCCCATGCCGGAAGTGCAGAAAACATCGCGCCGACATCAGAAAATCCAGCGCCGCCTCCAACTGCTTCCGCACCGGAGCCCGTAGCGAACTCGCGTCCGGCCAGTCATGCAGCTTGTCCATCGCCGAAATCAGCGCCAACCAGAACGCAACATTGCAGTCGCGCAGGCCGCCGGGCGCCTCCTTCAAGTTCGGCTCCAGGTGATACAGCGTCATCCCATACTTCCCATGACGCTCACGCGTCACCTCGGCCAGCCCTTGCAGCAGGGCCTTCGACTCGCGCATCACCACTCTCGGAATTGTTTTGTCATGAAGTCGGCGGAACAGGTCGCGGTCCCCGGCCAAATAACGGCAGTCAAGGAGAGAAATTGTGAATTCAGTATTGTTGGCGTCGTAGCGGTCGCACTCCGCCAGAGTTCGTGACGCCGGACTCAGCTTCAACTTCAGGTCCCACAGTTCCTGCGAGAATCGCCGCACCTGATCTTTAAACGCGCGCTCTGCATCGCTGTCTCCGAAGAGGAACAGCAGGTCGATATCGGAATAAGGAAACAGCCATCCCCGCCCGAATCCGCCAGTGGCTACCAGCGCGAAGTTCAACGGCCCGGCTTCGTCCGGAGAAATAATGTCCCGCCACAGGCGCGACAAAATGTCTTCCACCAGCCGCGTACGTTGCGCCACGGCCGCGCGCCCGTCTCCGCTGGCCTCAAACGCCCGCTGGATGTGCGCAGTCTCTTCGCTGAGGGAACCCCGTAGTTCACTGATCAATGAGGACGCTGCCATCATGAAAGTAATTCACCCCGTGACGCTCGGCACTGGGGGAAGGCCGCCACACGCTGCCTGTCAGATGCTTTCCGGTTGCGTCCCGGCAAAAATGCGTTGCAGTACCCCAATCCCAAAGTGCGACCTGAAAAGCACGCCGTTCTTCTTGGCGTACTCAACGTTCCCTTAGCGTCCTCAGCGGTGAAAAGCTTTTGCTCGCCCGCCGGTAACTAGCCGCCCCTATAGCGCCCCTTCTCCCCGCTCATCATTCCGAATGCGGATCGCCTCATCCACTTTCGACAAAAAGATTTTCCCGTCGCCGATCTTCCCCGTTCTCGCCGCGCCCAGTATGGCCTGCACCGCCTTCTCGACCAGCGCTTCGGGCAGCACCATCTCGATCTTTGTCTTCGGAATCAAATCGACGCTGTACTCGCGTCCGCGGTAGACCTCGGTGTGCCCCTTCTGCCGCCCATGGCCGCGCACCTCGATCACCGTCATACCTTCGACGCCAATTTCCTGCAGCGCGGTTTTCACCGCTTCCAGTTTGGAGTTTTGAATGATCGCCTCAATCTTCGTCATGATGTCGTCACGTCCTGTTCGCGTTCTTCACGCCCGCCGCGTAGTCTATTGCCTACGCCGACGCCTCCCAATAATAGCCCTCTTCACCGTGCTGGGAGAGATCCAGGCCCTGCACTTCCTCTTCTTCTGGAACTCGTAATCCAATCGTCACATCCACCAACTTTAAAATCGCCAGAGTGCCCACAACCGCGAGCACCCACGCAATTGCCACGCCGACCAACTGGTTCAGCATTTGATGTGCGTTTCCTTCGATCAGGCCCGAAGCCAGCGTATTCCCCTGTGCATCCTTCAATATCGGATTAACCGCGCTCACCGCGAAAACGCCCGTCAGCAGCGCCCCGAGTGTGCCGCCGGCGCCGTGCACGCCAAACGCGTCCAGCGAATCGTCATAACCGAATCTCGCCTTTACCTTCGCCACCATCCAGTAACAGAAAACGCCCGCGATCAATCCGATCGCCATGGCCGGCATCGGCTTCACAAAACCCGAAGCGGGAGTAATCGCGACTAGCCCGGCGACTGCTCCCGAGATTCCTCCCAGCACGCTGGGTTTTCCGTTCCGGATCCACTCCGCTCCGGCCCAACCCAGAGCGGCGGTGGCGGCGGCGAAATGTGTGGCTACGAATGCGCTCGTGGCGAGGCTGCCGGCTCCGAGAGCGCTACCGGCATTGAACCCGAACCATCCCACCCATAGCAGGCATGCGCCGATAAAGCTGAGCACCACGCTGTGTGGCGGCATGGCTTGCTTGGGATACCCTAGTCGCTTTCCCAAATAGAGCGCGCAGACTAGCGCCGAGACTCCTGATGTGACGTGAACGACCGTGCCACCGGCAAAATCCAGAGTCGGGAAACGCCCGCCCAGCGAGGCATTCAGGAGGCCTCCTTTGCCCCAAACCATGTGGGCCATCGGGTCATACACGATGATGGACCACAAGATCATGAACACCAGCATCGCGCTGAACTTCATGCGCTCTGCAAACGCGCCTGCGATCAAGCCCGGTGTGATGATCGCGAACATCAGTTGATACACCATGAACGTCTGCGCTGGGATTGTGGCCGCGTAATCGGGGTCGGGCGCAGCTCCTACACCCCTCAAAAACAGATT
>Ga0207664_10000112_pt1 | contig 71450 bp, 45 predicted proteins | sample LARL83metaG_FD_184349 | JGI IMG/M metagenome (GOLD analysis project Ga0207664, IMG submission 184349) | Corn, switchgrass and miscanthus rhizosphere microbial communities from Kellogg Biological Station, Michigan, USA - LAR L8-3 metaG... | ecosystem: Host-associated > Plants > Roots >...
TCGAAGCGTTCGACCGGGCCGAAACAAATTCCCTTGAAGTGCTTTTTAACCGCCGAGCGCGTCACTTTTTCTTTAATGATGGGATAGAACCGTTCTTCGCGCGCAATCAGACCGATATTTGCGGCGTCGCCTTTATCGCCGCTTCGCGCGTGACAGATATCGAGAAGTTGAACTTTCATGGATGAGTAACCAGGTGGGTGAAGTGGAATAACGAGATGCTAACAGGACCTCGTTCCTGTTATTCACGACCAGTAGTGCCTCCTGGAATTTAGTACGATGTCATTCTGTGCAGGGTCCCCGTTCGGCTCGAATGTTCCGTACATCATTTCGCAGGATGCAGGCCGTCGCCTTGAATGAGAGCCTTTGCCTCGGCCACCTCGCCTCCGGATTCCAACTGCACAAAGTAGGTCCCCTCCGTGGCGCTACTCCAGTTCAGGTCCACCGAATGAGTTCCCGCCGGGAAGGATTGAAGAGAATTCATACATTCCCGCCCTAACAGATCGCGAACGACCATTCGCACGTTGCCGGCTCGGGCAAGGGCGAACATCACGCTTATGTGCGCGGCCGAACCTTCCATCGGGGCAGGGTTCGGATGGATGGAAATTATCGAAAGCGCCAGATGACCTGTCATCAAACCACGAAGTTCCGGCGTGCCACAGGTGTCGAGAGCCGTAAAATGTACCGGATTCTGTATTGCCACGGAGGCAAGAACGCAGTCCTCATAATTCGGAGTGCCATCGTTGAAGCGAAGGTTAGTCATACCGATATTACAGCCGGTGCTGTCCGTGGTAGTAATAGAGAATGAACAGGTGACGAGCGCGGTCCCGGCACGGGCAGGCCCGGAGACGTCATGGTGTATTCGGATTTCGAAATCGCCATTGGGCAAGGTAATCGTATCCACGACACTCCATCCCGCGGCCGTCGAGAACTTTAGTGGCGTAAGCACATTCCAATTCGCGCGTAGCGTAATCGAGACCGTCGAAAGCGCCGAGGAATCTCCCACGTCATCGAGGAGCATAGCAACAATGCTCGTCAAGCCGTTTGCCAGGCCCGAACATTGCAGCGAGCCATCGCTGGCTTCGAGGGCAATGCGAGCGGAGGGGATGGTCCCAACCACCGTTCCAGTGAAGTCAACCGAACGTGCAATCTTTGCCTTGTTCGATGCGACATTGAGCGTTGCGAGCCCATCTCCATTACCATTCGGGTCGAACTGAACGGCGAACGGGAGGGTATCGCCAACCGCAAGCACGATTGGCAGCGTTGGAATATTTTGTAACGTGAATTGCGAGGAACCGGACAATGCCTTGAGTACAAGCGTATCGATAATAAGAGAATCGCAGCCTGTATTCGCAATCCAAAACAGTTTTGAAACCGGGACACAGGGACGGGTGAGAAACGACATCGTCGACAAGGCCGAATCCGGCGTGGACATACTAAGCGCCGTGCTTCCCGGCAGAGAGGCATAAACGAAGCTAACTGTTGTATCGATATTTTGGCCGCGCAATAGTAATGCAGTATTCTTCGTGGCATTACCATTCGGAGAAATGCGGAAGCCCATACGAATAGAGCTATCCGGATGAATTACAAGTGGGAGCGAAAGTGGCGGCTCGAACGTAATACCGGGATAACCGGTGAAAGTGGTATCGCTGATCACAATATCTCCGCACGTTCCACGATTGCTGAGCGTGATGAAAGAGTCGACCGTGGAACAGGACGCGATGGAAGGCAAGGAGAAAGTGGCATTGCTAAGGGATAGCGCCTGAAGATTGGAAAGAATATACCCACGGAGTGCAATCGTATGAGTATAATCGCTGTCGTTTCGGGGATCATGGAACGTAATGATCGCGGAATCGGCGGCCGCCCCAGCTTGCGTTGGCTGAAGCAGGAACCGTACACGGAGCGTATCCCCCTGATGCAGCGTCCTGGGAAATACCGGACTAACAATCGAATAGCCGCTATTGCCAAAAATAGAGGCACTTCGCACTACGGCACTATCGCAGGAGAGATTGACGATCTCGCCATCCCGTTCGCTCGACTGGCATTCGAAGAGCGAATCGAAGCCCAGAGCCGGTGTTAGCAACGTATCCGAGTAGGACGAAACTCCGGTGCCGAAAAAGGTCAGGATAGTATCGACTTCTTTTCCACCCACCTCAAAGGTGACGCGAAGCCGGTTCGAAATGGAGGCGGCCGAATCGGGTTGGAAGTGAACAAAAATAGAATCGACTCCCGTATCGCTTGCCAGGGTATCGGGCAAGGAGAGCGGGTCGAACCAGAACTGACTGTTCGGGCCTACCCACGAAACTCGTTTGATCGTGAGTGTGCGGCAAAGCCCATTTCGAATCGTAACCCACTGCGATACGGTTGCGCACGAAGCGCCCGCATTCCCAAGATCGAACGCGCTATTTGTCAGTTCGACGTGGAGCGGGAGGTCGTAGAGCACTCGCACGGTTAAGGAGATCGAGGTATCGACCGTCGCCGGACCGCTGACATATCGGATATGAAGAAACGTTGTGGCATTCCCTTTGGAAACCGGAACAATATGGAGCGGTAACTTAATAGACCCGGACGCCTCGAGGCGCATTGGGAACTGGAGTAAACCCAAATGGAAGACCGAGCTGTCGCTCAGCGTCGCGTCCAACAGCGTGATGGAATCGCACGACGTACTGCTAATCGGAAATACCGTATCGATAGCATAGCACGCATCGAGTACGGAAAAATCGAGCGAACCAAAAAGCGCTTCCACGCCGTGAAGCACATCCAAAGCGATTGGAATCGAATCGGTGATTCTCACGCTTCTTCCACCGTCCATCAAGAGCTGGAGCATGGAACGGAAGGTACCCTGGTGCGCCGATGCAGCCGCGATCGAGATGCGGAGGGAGTCGAGCGGCGGAATCGAATAGGGCAGCGGAAATGGAAAAAGCTGAATGTTCGACGTATCGGTAAGCGTCGCATTCGTGATCGTCAGCGTATCGCAGGATAAATTGTGAATAACGATGGAAGAATCGTTGGCAATGCATGCGGAGGAGCTGAAGATCACCAGCGAATCGACATGCGCGAAATCCGAGGTGCTTTGGGCCGAGCCATAAAGCCGAATAATCGTATCGACGAGGAAGGTACCCAGCTTGAATTCGAGCTTCAATGTACCTGAATCGCGAAGGCCCGAACTTGGAGAATAGAGAATATCGATACTATCCCTGCCGCTGAAAGTCTGTGGAAGGGAGCCAATTGAAAATTCGGTCGAGCCCGTGAGTATCTGCGCATGGAGGAGCGTCGCGCTATCGCATCCTGCGCCATAGGTAAAATGAAGGGTCGAATCGTTGGTGGCGCAGCGGAGTCCCAAAAAATCGATACGGGTCCGATCGAACGCAAGCTCCGACGCTCCCACTAATGTAGCATTGGGTGTGTACCATAAATTGCCAGACACATCTCCGGCGAACACCTCCTCTCCTTTTGAATAGAAGCGCGTATCGCGGCTGTTATTTGGCCCGCAGATACTATTCCAGGATGTCCCTGCATCGGAAGAGCAATAGAAACCACTCCCCTCTGTTTGCACGAAAAGATTGGTGAGCGTGCCTTGGATACAGCCCGTCAGAAAAGAGGGAATAAGGAAGGTATGGGGGTTTGTCCAGGTAACTCCGCCATCGGTCGAAATAAAAAATTGCTTCGAATGTTCTCCGGCTGCCACAAAGGTACTGGAGCCCGCAATGCCATGTGGCGCCCATGTCTCGACCGTATCGAATGATACAGATAGCGGTTCATTCCAGGTCTGGCCACCGTCCGTGCTGTAGAGTGGATTCGGCGAATGAATATTGCCAATTACTCCATTCGATCCACTAAAAGTCGCACCATTTAACCACGCTGGCGCAAAGGATGTCCAGGTAGCGCCGGAATCTTTCGACATCATCGAGAGGGCAGTTGTGTAGGTCCAGCATGGCGCGATAAGAATGCCGGTGGTGGGACAAAACGCAATCGAGGCAAAGGCTCCCCCGGTGTAAATGGAGTCCCAGGAATTTCCTCCGTTGGTCGTCTTCCATATTTGACCCCAATCGCCAAAGTCGGAACGGACGGAACACCATCCTTGCAGCGAGTCGCTGAATGCAAAATCGGTGATTTGCATAGGCGATCCCACATGGGGCGTGGAAGTAGAATACCACGTTGCGCCGTTATTGGTTGTTCGGAAAATCGCCGAGTTCGCAAGCCCCGCGAAGCCGGTCTTTGGCGCAGACTGCTGATCGAGAAAATAAATGCTATGAACCTGGATGCTAAAGCTCGCCACGACCTTCCATTGCGCAATGGCGGAAGGTGCCGGCAGAGAAGCAATCGCCGCAAGGGCGAAAGTCGTAAATAGAAAAAAGCGAATTCGAATAGCCATGACACGCGTGCTTCGGGGGGCGACACGGGCACAATCGGTCCCCTCCAGGATCGATCGTGCGGGGAAAACCCTGAACATCCGGATACTATACTAATTTTTCAACCCGAAGGTTCGCACGTGACAGAACAGGACAACTCCCTCTTTTCGACTATGTTTGCGATTCCACTTGCATGGCTGCGATTCAATTTCCTGAAAGAACACTCCCGGATGCATTTATGACTTTCGATTGCAAAACGACAGTTCCAGCAATGCGGTCATGCAAAGCGCGCCGCTCCGTGCCATAAATTGCCAGGAAAAACCCGAAGAATCCCGTTAAAATCGATAATAATTTGGCCCAGAACCGGATCGAAGCTTCCCGAAAACTCAACCGAGCTTCGTCCGTGGTGAAGACCATTAGACCGGTAATGCGTTTGCCGAGCGTCCCCTGCATTCGTGACGATTCCATGATCGCAAAATATAGCCATGCGGCGGCAATCAGGGCTACCAGCCACGCGCCATAGGCTCGAACGATGTCGATCGCAAAGGGAACACGGTGGGATGTTTCATGGAGGGCATGAATCCCGAGCAGACTCACGATCGGATCGAACAGTACCGCACCGATTATTATGAGAACCACCGTATCGACAACCATCGCCGCAAGACGACGCCAAATTGAACCGTATTGAAAGGTAAAGGAAAGCATATATAGAAACTAACTATTTATAGTAAGGGCAAAGCTAAGACCAGATCTTCGATTTTGGCGATGAAGAATTAAGAATAAAGGAGGAATTTAAATTTAAGAGTGAAAGGGCACGACTGAGCCTGAGAAACATTTCACATGAGACCGCGTTAGGACTTCATTCATGTCACTCCTTTAACTTTGTGAAAACTCGTCAGCAAAAGGGATTAGGGAGTTTGCCGCGCGAATCTTCGGTACAGGACCACTCGGTTACTGTGCGAATTCTTGTCACCCTCCTTTTTCTTGCGCTCGCCGCGCGATCCAGCAGCGACTTTTTCCACACAGAAGGTCCGGTAGGCACCGGACCCGCGATTTCGGCTCCTTGCAATGCCTGCGAACTTCAGGGTACTTCTGCCCTCGATGCTCCACCACCGCCTGCTCTTCCAAGCCTTACAGTCTCCGAAGTCGAAGCTGTCATTCCTGCGGAAGCTCATCCGTTTACGCCGCCCATTGTACGCACGCAGGGCCGCGCTCCGCCCACCCGCTAAAGTCCTCTCCTACTTCAGCGTATTTCATACGCTTTATTACTTTCGGGCGCTCGAATAATCGAGGTCCATTTTGTGCGTTCAACTCATCGAATTTTTTGTGCATTATGAATTGTCACTATTTTTTTGGCCGATTTGAGACATCGCCGGCAATGCTTTTTACATTTTTTTCATTGGCCTTATCACTATCCTTTCCGCGCCCTTCCCAATCGAAGACCGATCCACCGCAGGGCATTAATTTCACGGTCGTGGTTTACGACGGCACGAATCAACAACCGCTCGAACTTGCGCGGGTCGCGCTCTATCGCGGCAGCACGCTCGTGCATGGGCGTGTTACGAACCCCGAGGGCCGCACCACGTTTACCGATCTTGCTCCAGGGTTATACCGTTTTGTTGTTCGGTCTGTCGGATATGGCGATTATATCGATACCGCGAAGCTCATCGATGCGACTCACACGTTCGATTCCGTTACACTCTTCGAAACCGGTAAAGAGGTCACGGTATCCGGCTTCCGCGAACCGGCAATCACAACCGTCGATCTATCCACGGGCAACCAGGTCTTCGAAACCGAGACCTATCATGCGCCGCCGACGGCCCGCATCACGCAACTCGTGCAGGAAAACTTGCTCGGAGCCGTGCGCGCGCCCACGGGCGAAGTCCATGTGCATGGGCAGCACGGAGAATATACCTATTACATCGATGGCGCTCCGGTGCCGCTCGGTGTGTTCGGGGGTTTGAATGAAGTGGTCGATCCCAAAGTAATCCAGCGGGCCACCTTCATCAGCGATGGGTTCCCAGCGGAATACGGCGGGCAAATGGCCGCGATCATTGAGTTACAGACCCGCGTTCCCACCGGCGGATTTCATCTCGATTTCTCAGGCTACGGCGGGAGCTACCTGCCAAGCGGGAACAAGGCCGACATCTTACAGCCGAACCGCTTCTTGAATATGAATGGCCAATCGCTCGATCTGAGCGGACATACCGGCAAGCTCGGCTGGTTTATTTCTGGCTCTCGGCAGGAAACCGATCGTCGTATCGATCCGCCGGTCCAGACCATCTTCCACGACCATGGATTCGATTACTTCCTCTATGGCAAAGCAGATTACCTGCTTTCGGATATTGATTACCTTACGCTCAATTTGAGTTATGGAATCACGAATACTCAAGTACCATTCGATTCCGCCGAAGTGGGCGGGACGAACCTGCCGCAGGCGCAGGACGATCAGCAATATACCTCGAATTCGTTCCAAACCCTCTCCTACTTTCGGACAATCTCCTCCGAAGCGGATCGCGAGAGCAACCTGCTCGTCGCGGGTTTCGCGAGGGAGGGCGGCTTGAAATATACGCCTGGAGCGCTCGACCTTCCGACGATCGACACGACGCAAACGCCGGACACCATTGCGCATGTGCTCGGCGAGGACCGTACCTTTACGACGCTCGGCATTCGCGCGAAATACGATAACCGGCTCTCGCATCAGTTCATGTATGCGGCAGGATTCGATCTCAGCACCACCTCGGGCACGGAAGATTTTTCTCCGCTCGACAGCGCGCGGTTCAATCCCGCAGCGCCGCATAGCATTTCAAGCTATAGCGGCGCGGACGCCGGAGTGTTTCTTGAATCGGAAATTCATCCCGCCGAATGGACTCGCATCGATGCGGGAATCCGCTATGACGTGCATAAAGCTCCCGATATAACAGAGAGCCAATTATCGCCTCGTGTTCGCTGGAATTTCCTGATCGATGAAAACAACGACGCGTACCTTTACTACGGGCGTCTTTTTATGCCGAACAATCTGGAAGGGCTTCACAACTTCGCGACTACGGCAGGTGGCGCATCCTATCCGGGCGCGCTGGCCGAACGGGACAATCTCTATGAGGCGGTTTATTCTCACTCCTTCGATTTCGGACTTCGGAGCAAGCTCGATTATTTTAAACGCGATTCCAAACCGGGCGTTGACGATGCAACCATCGCCTCCACGTCGCTCAAGACACCAGTCAATATCGAAGAGGTCCATATTCAGGGGCTGGAACTTGGACTATCCTACAGCTCGCCGCAAACTCCCTTTTCTGGATTCCTCAATACCTCGCTCCTTCACGCCTATGGGGTTGGCGCACTTTCGGGCGGATTTCTTCCTCCCAATGTCACGGGCGATAGCACCGCGGCGGACCTCGATCACGATCAGCGCCTCTCTATTGTGGCGTCGCTCAATTACCAGCCGGCCGATTGGTTTTTCAATCTCATGGGCATTTATGGCTCCGGACTTACCAATGGTCAGGGCTCACCCGGAGATTATAAGACGGGGCTATTCGACTTCAATCAGTTCGCGCACGTTACACCCTCCTGGATCTTCAATCTATCGGCGGGCTATACGTTTCATCTTACTGGCGGCTCGACGATAGCGCCTTCGCTCTATGTCGGAAACATTCTCGATAACGAACATTTGCTCAAAGGAGCTTACTTCAGCAATGCAAGCTGGGAAGAGCCGCGAAATGTGATCTTCAGAGTGGACGTGCATTTATAACGCTCAGGAATTAAGCACAATGTAGCGCGGAGCACCGGGAAGATCAGGATCGATTTCCTCGGCAATTTCTTCCCGGTTTTTCGCGAAACGGCTCAGGATGCCGATTCCGCCCTCCTCCATGGGAATGACGACAAGGACAAACCAGCCATCGTATTCTTTACCCGAGGCCGCCGTCCCGACATATCGGACAAGCGCGTCGGCGACCATTCGGGTCTCCATCACCATGCTGTAAAGCTGTTCGATCTGCGTGCCTTCATACGCGCGCTCATAATAGAGCGATCGGCCGATAATATCGGTGTTATCGACTCGCGAGCGTTTCAGAAATATTTCATTGATGAAGGTAATGACCAGATGACGGTTACAGACCGCATAGGCCGTATCGCGAAAGAGCGTGGCAACCGTCTCATCTTCGCGCATGATAGCCTGAACGAGCGAAAGCAATTCGTCCCGCTCCGATTTGCTCGTCATACGATACAGAGACGTGAGCGCGCTTTCGACGAGTTCCGCGCGTTTCGACGGTTCGAACAGAAGCACATCGTCCCGCGAAGCCGTTTTTGAAAAATGAATCAGTTCGTTGCGTTTGATGGTTGCCACAATGCTAACGGTTGGATTGCATCGTCGAAATGCAGGTGCTGAGTGACGGGAAGCCGGCTACTTTTATCTATTCTTTTAATGCGGTTGGCAAAGTTCCGAAGCTTTTCCCCGAATATAAAAAGGAAGAACGAAACCCCCGTGTAATTCGTGCTTCGTCGCTTTTTAGCCCGTTAATACAAATTGCTTCCCGGCCATTTGGCGAACGATCGATTTGAATTCCAGCGTCAGTAGTTGGACGAGAATATCCTGCACATCTAATCCCGCCCGCTCCGCGAGCGTGTCAACTTGCAACGGCCCGCCGGCGGCTTCAAGAACATCGATGATCTTTGCCTCGAACATGGAGAGTCCTGTTCGGTCTATGGGTTTTTGCTGCTTTGCCGCTTGATCCGTTCCTGCCCACCCTAAGTCCGCAAGTACCTGCGCGGCGCTCGTGGCAAGCCGTGCCCGGCTTTCCCGAATAAGATGGTTCGGGCCGCCGGAAGAGCTGCGGTAAATATCGCCGGGCAGCGCGAAGACATCGCGGTTCTCATCGAGCGCAAGGGAGGCGGTGATCATCGACCCTCCCGATATTTCACTCTCGATCACAATCGTCGCGCGCGATAAGCCACTGACGATGCGATTGCGCCACGGAAAATTCCGCGCGTCTGGTTTCGTTCCAAGCGGCAACTCCGAAACGATCGCGCCACGCTCGCTGGCAATCAACTCTTCGGAAAAGGCTTTGTTCGAATAAGGATAAATTACATCGACGCCAGAACCGAGCACCGCAATCGTTTTGCCGCCGGCCTCGAAGGCGGCCTGATGCGCCGCGGTGTCAATCCCTTTCGCAAATCCGCTAACGATGGTTACCTGTTCGCGGATAAGCTCCTCCGCAAATTCTTTTGCCGCTCGGCGTCCGTAATCGCTCGTCTTGCGCGAACCGACGATAGCAATCATTCGATCTTCTCGAAGTAAGGCGGCATTACCATTTACGAAAAGCAGCGGTGGCGGAGAATAGGTCGCCTTAAGCTCGCTCGGATAGCCGTCATCGAAATAGGTAACGATTGACGTATGTTCCGGAAGCCGTTCGATCTGGGCCGCGGCTTCCTGGAATGCCTCCTCGCGGTCGGAGATAAGTGCCTCCGCCGTACCTTTGCCAAAGCCGGGAACGTTCAATACTTCTCGCATCGGAGCATGGAACGCTCGCTCCGCGCTTTTGAAATATTCCATCAGGGCAAGAAGCCGGCGCGAACCGATGCCGCTCGTAAAATGGAGCGCGAGGTAGTATGGAAGTTCGGACGAATCCAAGGAGCGTTATGACCGGAGTGATGGCGAATAAATGAATGAACTATGATTCGATCAGGCCTGATCCAGACTTGAAATGGTTTTAAGCTGTTCCTCGAGTTTTTTTACACGCTCGATAAGCTCGGGCAGGGAACGCATCGCACCTTCGAGTTTTAATAGCTCCCGGCCATTCCGTGCCGGCGACCCCATATAGAGTCCCGGTTTCGTAATTGATTTCGATACGCCGGACTGCGCGCCAACGATAACATGATCCGCCGTTTGAATATGGCCGGTAAATCCAGCCTGCCCGCCGACGATATTTTGCCGGCCCAACGTCGTCGAACCGGCAATGCCGGCCTGTGCAGCCATAGCGGTATCCTCTCCGATCTCGACATTGTGAGCGATTTGAACGAGATTATCGAGCTTTACACCCCGGCGAATCCGCGTCTCGGCGACCGTCGCGCGGTCGATCGTCGTGTTCGCGCCAATTTCGACATCGTCTTCGAGCACCACAATTCCGATTTGCGGAATTTTCCGGTAACTTCCATTGCCCATGGGAACGTATCCGAATCCATCGAACCCAATGATACTTCCCGCTCCAACGACTACACGGTCGCCGAGCTTCATCCGATCGTAAATAACAACATTCGGATGAACTTCGCAATCGATGCCAATGACCGTATCCGCGCCGATGTGCGCGGCGTGACGAATGATCGTGTTCGCCCCAATTTTAGCCCGCGGGCCGACAAAGACGTGCGTACCAATGTGGGCATGCGGATGAATCTCCGCCGTAGGATCGACAACGGCGCTGGGATGTATCCCCCGCTCGGGCCGCTCTTTTTTCGGACTAAATAATTCGAGCGCGCGGGCAAAACCTTCATACGGATTTTTCACGCGCAGAAGCGCGGGGCCCGCGCCAACGGCATACGACGCGTTGAGGTATTCGCTTACGATAACGGCCGTAGCCTTCGTATTCGAAAGAAACCGCTCATAGAGCGGATTGCCGATGAACGTGACCGCGCCCGGAATCCCGTCCTCGATGCCAGTCGCGCACGTTATTTCCTCGTCTCCGCGCGCCAGTTCGATTTTGAGCGCGCCGGTTTTTTCTGCTAATGCTTTGATGTTCATGGATGCTTCACTCCTACAAACCATTCTTGCACCATAGGACATTCCACTGAAACGCAAGAAAAAAAGCCCCTCCGAATTCGGAGGGGCCTCGATCTATCCTAAAAATCCTGGTTCTTATTTCTTCACCACCATAATGCTTTGCACATCCCCATCGTGGAAGGCGACACGGGCAATATAATTTCCGGGCGCGAGCTTGCTACCATCGATGTCGAACTCATGTGCGCCGGGATAAAGCACTTGCCCGATACCATTCGTCGTGACCGCGTGGCCCAGCACATCGAATAGCTGGAAAGTTACCAAACCGTAATCGGCGAGGGTGAACTTTATCGCTGTGGTATTGGTGAATGGATTCTCCGTTACATAAAGCCCGGAGAACTGACTTTGCCCGGGCGCAATGGGCGAAGGCTCAACTCCCGCCTGAGGCCCGCTAAGAATCGAAAGCCCGATCGAATCGATGGAGGGAACAGTGGTATCGGGGCGCGGCTCGGTGAGGCTATCGCGAACGGTATCGCTCCACCAATCTTGTATTGCAGACGGCCAATGAATACCTTCCTTAAACAAGCCAGACCATTCAGAGTCGCAGCGATTATTTTCGAGAATATATCTCGTGATTGCCTCCATTGCGTTGAGGTAATGCCCATGACCTGGGTAGTGCATGAACGTATGCACAATCTCGAATACGTCTGCACAATACCAGCTTGAATCCATTCGAAGATAAAGAACGGATTTGAGCCATTCACGAAATATGTCATATACTGTAGTATCGCCAGCATTGTAAGCATGTGCAATAGCGTCCACGTCAGCGCTGGCGTTTGAGAACATTCCTTCAGAATAATGTTGATTGTAACAAAGTGTAAGATATAATTTCGCAGTATCATATGCTTTCTGATAGTCCCCACCGTCGCGAATAAGGGTTTCCCTATTGCTTAGGTAATCACATTGATAGGATGAAAGTGTATCTGCTTGGGAAGAGGCTGAGTGGACACCATCTCTCTTAGAAAGCTCACCGCCACCGGAACTGTAGCATTCGATACCAGGATTTGCTGGAATCAAAGTAAGCGCGGAAACCGTGCCGGTCGTGCTATTGTAACTCACATTGCCACCGAACTCGGTTTCTGGGTTAGTTCCGGATGGCACATAGGCTCCGCCCGTACCTCTCTGATAATAATTAGCATTGAGGCAATTATCGGGTGTCGAACCATCAGATCCAATAACGCAAGAGAAGCCAGTCCCAGTTGGCCCAAATATCAACTTATCGGTTGTGGCATTTTCAATTAGCGCATTCTCGCCATACGTGACAGAGCCACTACCAGTTCCATTTTCGTTGCCGACATGTAATTTTACACCATTAGAGATGACAATCTCACCGGAAGAACTATTGTGATCCAAATTATTATTTTTAACGATGTTATAGCCGCCCATGTCTCCGACATTATCAGGATGAATTAGACCGCGCATTTCAATCCCATTCGTTACGGTAATATGGTCCGCAGTATTATTGATGCCAGGTCCGTTATTGTCATGAATATCATCCACCAAATAATTGCCAGCATCTTTACTACCAAAAATACTTCCTTGAGCCGAATGAGAAATATCATTCATTTTCTCATAACCTTGCCAAGAACTCGTGGCGATTCCGCCACCGGTTTCGAGGCCTGCGGATGGTGCATATCCCACATAACTAATGATATTTGAACAGAGTAGCGTGTTGGCAATCGACGTATTATCAGGATTAGAAGATTCGTTTTGCCAAATTCCATACGCGTATGTCGATGTTCCATTGCTTCGCTCGCCATCAATGGTATTACCATCCACGACGGCGCTTGTATTTCGCAAGTGAATGGCGGCTTCAACATGGCTCGTATCGAACGTTGTGTTTGCGGTTGTGAAAGTATTCGATAAGATATAAATTGGGCTAGGAAAATCGGCAAGATCGCCGGGAATGTTGATGTCAAAATCCTCGAGTAGAATACCATCTGCGCCGATACCTATATATTTTCGGAAATCGTTATCATCGATTCCAATGCTATAGGAGGCTTTTACGTTTTCCGACGCGCCCTTAAGGTGAATGCCCTGATACAAAATATTATCGAACGAGCAATTACCTATCGAAAGGGGACGTGAGGGTATCGGATTATCGGACTCATGATCTGCGAAATACCCGCTTATTCCAACGCCGCTAAATGTTGTATGATCGAAATCGATCGTGTTTAAAGGATCGTAAAAATTCACAAGTTCCTGACCGCCAGAAGCGGCATCCGCAATCGTTGAATAACGAATGTAACTCCCGAATGGGCAGTTTGCTACTCCATAGAGGTTAATTAGATAAACTAACGTGGGCGAGGTAGGCAATGCGCTGCATGTAAGCGTAGAATTATCGCATTGGATAGCTCCATTTACCGTGATGGTTCCATTATCCAGCGGAGAATGATCGAGTCCAGTGCCTGTCTTGGCAACGATGGTAGCATGTATCGAAGTAAGCCGAGGAAATCCGATCGTTCCATCGTTTACCATGTTAAAGTTGCAGCCCGGCATTATGTTGAGCGGTGCCCCCAACACTAAGCCCGTTCCGTTGCCATTTAGATTGAAGTCCCCACCTGCCGTAAGTGTCCCGCCGTAAAAATCGCAAGTTCCACTCCGGTCGATCTGAATAAAGTTTCGATTGGTCGTCAGCGGAGGAGATTGGAATGTGCATCCGAAATTCGGGTATATGATCAATTTCGCGAGGGCATCTGCTCCCGATGTGGTGCCAATGGTCAATCCGGCTGCATTCGCATTGGTTGCAGGTGTCGTCGGGTTCCCGAAATTAATCGTTCCATTATATTCAACAAGCACAAATTTTCCAGGCTTTGTTTGCGAGCCTAAAGTGCCCAAATGTCCGCTGCCATCCGAGATGTAGTTATCGTAGCTCATGATTGTTTGTTCCTCAATCGGCTCATCGTAGGACCGTCGGTCGCGAGCGTAATTTTCATTTGAAGCGTCGTCCCATAGGATATGTATTCCGGCTTGGTTTACCGCTGAACAAAAGCCGTCAGGATACGCCATAAGCACATGATTGGATTGATTAACTACTGTCCTCGTATCATTCAAATAGGGAATCGGAGTTGTTGGCCACGGCATCCCATTATCGGCTCCTCGTACGATCATCAGTCCCTTATTGGTAGCATAAACACAATGGAATTCATCATAATTACCATTGCTCTGACCATCATAAGGATTGGCGAACCCAACGATTTGAGTACCGGGAGACCATTCGACCAACTGACCATAACCGCCAATGGGTTGGGCCTCCTGTGGAAATAATGTATTTGGTGGATCGCTGGGACCATCAACATACCAGCCGTACGACGTTCCGCTACCCGGAAAAAACACGCCATCCGTCTCGTGGAAAAAATATAAACTTGTTCCTCCACTTGTTCCAGTTACGACATAATAGCCTATGACATGGTTTTGCATCCCGCTCCCACTGCTCGCGCTTCCGGCGGACGCGACCATAATACGCGCTCGCAGCACTGGTATGGGGAGCGCCACGGACTTGTATGGTTTGTTGCCATTACTCACATCAGTAGGATCCCACGGCACCAGCACATTTGTTGGAATCTTCTCAGCAACCGTGATTGCGGTGTTTAAGATTGAAAGATGGTTAACGGCCCCAAAATCATCAATATAGGCAATCTCGCAAGCAGGATGAAAGAGTCCATTAACATCCGCACTTGTATTATTCCGGACATCACAAGCGACCGTGGGCTGTATTCCACAACCGATACCTTGGTTATCGCCCGCGCAAATCCGGGTATGAAGTTTAATGGGAAAACCCGCAGGCACGCTGCCATCCGCAAGTTTCACGCACGTAAGAAAAATTTCATCTCCTTGCCAACAATTATCTATAAATGAGTTTTCGTTATGGTACCATACGATGTATAAATAGTTACCGTCCATGGCAACGTCCCAATCTAAATCGGTATAATTGCAGCCTCCGCTGCTAATGGGCTCCAGTTGTGGGGAGTATTGAGGTTCTCCAGTTACCGAGGTACTAACCGACGGATAAACATACTCTCCGCCGGTTTCCACTGCTGCCCGCGATGGGTCGCTTAAAATATTAGGATTCGATGAGTATGGAATGTTGATCGAAATTTGATTAGAACCGGTGGGTCCAGTCAATTGGCCATCATTCAATCCAGAAACGATGAAACCATTGCCGACATCGTTGATGCTAACATAGCGTACACTTCCCAAAAGGTTGGTTGCAACTTTTGTGCTTTGTACACAATGTGTTAGGCCATGATCGTCGGTTGCGACCGCAAGAGGCCCATTCGTGATGCCATTTCCTTCAAGCATCCAAGCGTAACTAAAGCTTCCATACGGCCCAGAGAGCCATAACCCGTAGCCGTTAGCAGCCATGGCGTTAACTGCAGAACCACCTGCAACCGATTGTGGGCTTATCGAAAAATTATATTGTACCGGTGTGTAGGTTTGCGCGCGAAGTCCTCCGACGCTGAACGCATAAGCAAAGCAAAGCGCAAGAATAAAGCTAAAGTGTCGAGTATCGAGTATTAAGTGTGTCATAGGCAATATTCCAAGAAAGTTGGAAGTGATGTTTTAAAAACCAATCACACGCGAGGAAGCGGCCTCGGGCATGAGAGCTACTTGTGAGAGCCGTGGGCGATTCGGTTAGGGACCGTAGTCGGCTCGAACGAGATGTTCATTTCAAAGATACAACATTATTCCAGAAAGTGTACTCTGGAAAAAAGAAAATATAAGTTTCTTCAGGCAAATAAATAATCAAAAATTTTTCGAAACCTATTGACTATGGGTTTTGTAGTGCTTATATTAGAAGGGGCTTTGATAGGCACCTATTTGAGCAATTATGAAGTATGAAAAAACCAACTTTTTTTTGGAATCAACTCTTTCTTTCCGCGGGAATGCTCAAAATGAATATTAAACGCACACTACAGAAGTGAAAGCTATTGCCAAAGGAAAAAACACTATCTTTTGCAACAAGTTATCTTTAATATTGCCGGACCGTAGGGTCGATTTCTTTGCTCCAGGCAAGAATTCCACCCTGCAGGTTGCGGGCACGCTCGAAGCCGTTACGGCGCAGGAACTCGACCGCCATTCCACTCCGGCTTCCGGATCGGCAATAGACCACGATGTCGGCATCGGGGTCCAGCTCCGGCAAGTGCTGTGGGATGGTATTGAGCGGCATAAGCGTGCCGCCGATATTGGCAAAGGCATGTTCGTCGGGTTCGCGAACGTCCACCAGCGTGAATGATTTTTGGGTATCCATCCACTCTTTTAATTCTTTGACCGATAGCTCGAAAGGAATTTTTAATGGCATAACTATTAGTACCGGAAATTTTGAAAATTGAAAAAGCGGACGACCCCACTCGCAAAATCGACCAGCGGTTGAAAATAGACTCCGAGCAGTATTACGGGAACGAGCAGGCACAGCAGCAAAACCATAGCCGGCATGGAATACCGAATGATCCGGCGAGTCTCGCCCGGCTCCCCGATACGCTCGAAGGCCATTTCGCGCAAGGGACGCTTTAAGAACATGGCGCCCGCAACTCGAAGATAATAATAGAGCGAGATCAAGGAGTTCAGGATCACGGCAACTCCTAACCATAGCCACGGAATACCCTGGCGGGTTACATCCGGCGTGAGCAATGCGCTCAGTACATAGAATTTTCCAATGAAGCCGGCCGTGAGGGGAATACCCGCCAGCGAGATCAGGAAAATAACGAAGGCGGACGAAACGAGCGGCGTGCGAGTAACCAGGCCGCGATAATCGTCGATTTCCTCGGAACCAATTTTATTTTCGATTAGCATCACGGCGTAGAACGCACCAAGCTGCATGAAGAGATACGTCGCAAGGTAGATCATAATGGCCACGATTCCTCCGACTTTACCGTGCACCGTCAGCGCCGCGGCCAGCGCCGCCAGCATATACCCTGCATGGGCAACGGTGCTATACGCCAACATACGGCGAACATTCGATTGGAGGAGCGCGGCCAGATTTCCGAACGTCATCGTGAGCACCGCTCCAACGGCAACGAGTATCTGCCAGTCGATGATGGGTGCGCCCGTCTTGGCACTCTCGGGAAAGATAAAAGTTACGAATCGAATGAGCATTCCAAACCCCGCGGCCTTCGAGGCTACGGAGAGGAACGCGGTAACAGGGAGGGGCGCGCCTTCATACACATCGGGTGTCCAGAAGTGAAACGGGACCGCACTGATTTTGTAGCCTATGCCCACGAACGCAAGAACCGTAGCGGTCCATAGAATATACATATTCGCTCCGGCATGCGTGGCAGGCGATAGCGCAAGCACCTGCCGGATGCCGATCAGATTCGTCGTACCGGTCAGACCGTAAAAGAGAGAAAATCCATAAATCATCAGACCCGATGAGAGGGCGCCAAATAAAATGTATTTAAGCGATGCTTCGGCACCATGCTGCGTCTCGCGGGAAAATCCGGCTAAAATGTATCCGGCAATCGAAACGAGTTCCAGCGAAATATACATCATCACCAGGTCCATCGAGGCAGGCATGAGATAAAGCCCGACCGACATGCCGAGAATGAGCGAAGCGTATTCGCCAAGGCGGTGCGGGTTAGCATGAAGTTCCCTCGAGGCAAGCGACATGAGGAGCACAAGAACCCCGGCCAAGGAGACCAGCAGCTTAAAAAAGACACTGAAGTTATCGACAACCGCCATCCCATAACCACCTTCGGTCATACCCTGATGCACGCTTGGAGCAAAGAGGGTTTGCGAGTAAGGAAAAATGATCTGACCCGGCTTCCAATCGCGCGGATGAAGCGGATCGAAGCCATGCCATTGAAGCGCGGCACAAATTCCCGCAATGGCGAGGACGGCAACGGCGAACCAGATTGAAAATTGTTTCGATTTCGATCTTCGGGTAAGCGCGTCCAACAAAATTGCGAGCAGGAACCCCGCAACCAGAATGATCTCCGGGGCAAAGTTATTAACGCTAAAGGCCGTGTATTGCTGGACCGCATAAGCGATCGTGCCAAGCGTTTCAGGTGGCTTCGGAGGCATGGCGGTTATCGAACAACGGCTACGGTTTGCGGAGGCACATGAGCATGAATCATACTGACGAGCGCGTTCATACTCGAAGACATCAGGTCAAGCACAGGCCCCGGATAGACCCCAAGAGCAAAGATAATAATGGCAAGGGGCACAAGCGTGACAAGTTCGCGAGGGCTTACATCACGCAAGTTACTCCATTTTTCCGGTAACTCTCCAAAAAACATCCGTTGCAACGTGAGGAGGAAATAGGCAGCCGTCAGAATAATGCCCAACGTGGAGACAATCGTCCATAACTGCCAGGTTTGGAAGGAGCCGATAAATACGAGTGCCTCGGATATAAACAGGGAGAGTGCCGGAAGTCCGAGCGCCGCAAAGAACGCGATCACAACGAGCGCGAAATATTTGGGCATTTGGTTCGCCAAACCGCCAAATTCCAAAACGCCCCGCGTTGATGTTCGGTCGTAGAGCACGCCAACCAGCAGAAAAAGCATCGCGGTTACAATGCCATGATTGAACATCTGCAGCACCGCGCCCATCATGCCCTGAGCATTCAATGAAGCAATGCCAAGAAGGACATATCCCATGTGGCTGATCGAACTATACGCGATCAGGCGTTTGAAATCGCTTTGCGCCATCGCGCAGAGCGCGCCGTAAACTATATTGATAAAACCAAATAAGGCCATATACCAGGAAAGCGCAATGGAAATATCGGGAAATATTCCAAGCGAGAGGCGCATGATTCCATATCCGCCCATCTTGAGAAGTACGCCGGCGAGAATAACCGAAATGGCAGTCGGGGCTTCGACATGGGCATCCGGTAACCAGGTATGAAACGGGACCATTGGAATTTTCACGGCAAAGGCAAAGAATAATCCCAGAAATCCAGCATACCGCCACGCCGTCCCAATGCCGCTAAAAATGCTTCCCGGCACGAGCGCGGAACGGTCCATCATCCGAAGCATATTGAAGGTGTGATAGAGTTCGGGCCGGTGCGTAATCGGGCTCAACATCACATGGTGTGTGCCCGGGACAAAGAGCATAACCTGATTCGAGAAATAAAGCCCGATCATCACGAGCAACATGAAGATGGAACCGAGCAGCGTATAGAGAAAAAATTTCATCGCCGCATATTCCCGCCTTGCTCCGCCCCAAATGCCGATGAGGAAGTACATCGGCAGCAGCATCAACTCCCAGAAGATATAGAACAGAAAAAAATCGAGTGAGCAAAAAGTACCCATCAGCCCGACATCGAGCAATAGGAACATCAGGAAATACCCTTTGATATTCCGTTCCAAAGAAAAGCTGGCGATAGCGGCCACCACCATGATGATGGCCGTAAGCAAAACCATCAGAACCGAAAGACCATCCAACCCCATGAAATAATCGATCGCGAGATTTCCAAATATGCCGAGACCCGACAGCCGCATCCACGGCGCGCGCTCGACGAATTGAAAGCTCTTCGCATCGTTAATTCCCGCGAACGAGCCATTGAAATTCAGCACGATCCATATCGCAAGCGCAAGTTGCAGAAGCGCCACCGCGACCGTCATACCACGCAACATACGAACGCTTTCGCGCGGGACGAATGCGATTGCGAGCATTCCCGCCAGCGGCAGGAAGGTGATGAGGCTTAGAACCGGAAAATCGGCAATCATGCGGTACGAAGTAGCTGAAAAAAGAGAAGTACGCTTTTCAGGCGTTCGGCTCTATCTTAAAATCGTAATAGCGCGTGTCAAATACACACCAGAAGTTGTCTGGAAACTGGCATAGTACGCCCCGGGTGCTAAGGCGCGTGCATCAAATGTAATATGATTATCCCCTTGCTCGAATAGACTATTTGCGACATCCCATACCATTCGGCCCATAGCATCGTAAATCATAATATGCGCGCGATCGCTCGATGGAAGCGCAAACGAAATCACGGTCGTTCCTTCGGTTGGATTCGGAGTCACATCGAAAAATACTTGCGGCCGTTGTGTCTCGGCAACCCCTTCTTCCACAGAATCCGGGATTGCTTCGGAATAGGTGGCAATGCCGTTGTTTGGAGAATTAAGACTGACTACGAATTCGCCCGCGCCACGAGAGATACTTAGCTCCGAACCATCGGGGAGGTAAGAAATAGGAATGCCGATTGGAGACCAGGTCTGGCCAAAATCCATCGTGCGATAAACGCCGAGATTAGACGTGAGAATAGCCGTATGAGTATTGGGAATGAATCGAATGGACCCAGGCGCTATGCCTGGCACGGGAAGCGTAGTAAGTTGCTGCCACGAAGCACCACTATCCGAAGTGACCATCATCGAGTTCGATCCAGTTACGGAAGTGGAACCCGAAACTCCCGCCGGCCGGAAACATGCGAAACCATGCCTTGCATCGTCATCGAATCCTATTGCGAGTGAATTTTGGTTGGAGCCGGTTTTGACCGATTGCCAGATCTGCCCATAATTGGTCGTTCTCCAAATCTGACGGCTATTCGTTCCAAACCACCCATTGCCGCCAACCCATGCCGTTGCATTGTTCCAACTTGCGATACTTCCCGTAGCGAGCACCGGCTTCGACAATGGGCTCCAGCTTTGGCCACCGTTCGTTGTGACTCCGATCCCCCACCGGCTCGAATGCGGATCGCCAATCAAAATACCATTTTGAGCATCGAAAAAGTGAATGCTATTAACAAAAGGAGTAAAGGTTGCAACATCGACAGTCGAGAAATTCTGGCCGCCATCCGTGGTGTAAATAACGGAACCCGCATTCCCCTGACCAGTACCAAAATAGGCGGTCAAAGAATCGAGCGCCTCGACATCGAAAGGAGCGACGGAACCATCGAGGAGTGTCGTCGTGTCACCCCATTGGCTTCCCCGCTCTCGGGCAAATTGGGCGCCCATCGCAACTCCAGACGAAGTTAAATTTCCAAAAGCCGCCCATGCCACGGAATTCGAGACTCGTTTAATGCTCGACCCCTGAATTCCCGCGCGATCCAGGACGAAACCGGGTGTGCGGCTAAGCGGCAAGAGGATGGAAATGGTATCGGAATAACTGGAGCCATCCGTGACCGCAAAGCTGACCGGAAGATTGCCTTCGCTATACACACCAGTCCTTGTGATTTGGAAATCGCCGGTTGCGGTAGCAGATTCACTCATCGCTCCAAGCGAAACAGCCGTTGAGGAAAGCTGGGCGCCAATCGAAGAAATTGGAGTGGCCGAAAGGTTCGTCCCTGCGCCCGTAACGTTTTTGAAGGTCACAATAAAATCATGTCGTAAACCTGGTTTCAGGGAATCGGATGTCACTCCGTCGACTGAATAGCTTAGGATAATCAGCCCCGGCCCCGATGGAGCGGAAACCGAGTTCGAGGCATTGAGCCGGCCCCAAAATTCCGATCGGTCACTGGGATTCACTACATTATCGCACGTTGCAATCAGTTGCCGCGAAATAAATTCTGGCAGCCAATCTTTGTGTTGCGACCACAACAAAGCTGCAACACCGGCGGCATTGGGCGAAGCGAAGCTGGTCCCATCTTCGGCACTATAAGCGTTGTTACCCGGATAGTCGCAACTTAAAATGGTAGAACCCGGCGCCCACACTGAGACACTATGTCCGAAATCGGAGAACCAGGAAGCAGCATCGGTCTCATCCGTCGATCCGACGGTTAAGACATATGGTCCGTTTCCAGGGTATTCTGGATTCACATCGTTACTCACCCCACTATTAGTGACGCCGGAAATACCATTACCCGCCGCTGCTACGACTAAGGCACCTCGAACATGAGCTTGAACAAGAAATAGATTCGCCAATGCCGTATCGGTATTTGCAAGCAAACCACCCCAGGAGCAATTAATGATTTTCGCGCCATGCATCGAAGCATAATAAATACCTTCATACCCCGCACCAATATTGTCGAAATCGGCGCCAGCCGCTTTAATCGGAAGTAATTTACAACCAAATGCCACACCAGCAATCCCAACCCCATTATTTCCCGAAGCGACCATACACCCGGCAGTATGCGTACCATGGCTCGCACCACCTTCGCGAGGCCGAGGATCGTTATTCGGCTGAAGAATATCTCCTCCGCTTACGTTGACATCACCGCAAACATCCCAACCTTCCCAGTTATCGAGGTAACCATCGCTATCGTCGTCGATTCCGTTCGAACGCTTGTCATGTCCCTGTCCATCGGTACCAACTTCACTCCAATTATATTTTATTTCATTTTTTAAGTCTTCATGGTCGATATTGATTGCACAATCGACATCGGCAATGAGTATCGAAGTGTCGCCTGTGGTGGTGTTCCAGGCATTGAAGACATTCATTTTTGTCAGCGCGTATTGCTGGCTAATGTAAGGATCGTTTGTTTGTTTCGATAACGGAAATAAGTATCGTACAGAGCCGCGTTCGACTTCGCCGGTTGCCAAAAGTATGGAGAGCGCCGTATGAGGATCGATCGAACGATTAGTGTAATATAGGCAGTAAATCCGGTCGATACCGAGTGCACGATCGATCGAATCTTTGGACGCATGTGCATCGAAGGGAATAATCTCGCGCAAACCAAGTTTCCGCAGCGCGCTTTGGAATGCGCTCGCGCCAATCGACTGAATAACCTCACCCTTCGCTGTGACAGATGTGGGGACCGTGCTGCCAATCTTAAATTGAATATAAATCACGCCCGGAGCGCACCGCGTAACATATGCCGGATGAGGTTGTGGTGTCGTAATGGGCGCACACCAGGCGTTGAATGGCTGCATCACAGCAAGCGCACACCACGCGATGGCAAGAATGACAAGAGTGTTCTTTTGCATTATGACTTTCAGAAATTAGGAGTGGAACAGCGCGAACCGAAGAATAACCAAAATTACAACGACCGCAGCCACGATCCAGGTCAGGTAGGTCTGAATGCGCCCGGTCTGAATCCCGCGGGCCATCAGGCCAAAGAACTGCACCGTCGCGCCCACAAGGGTTACAAGGCCATCGATGACATACTTATCGAACGCGCCGGTAATTCGAGCGAGAAGAACAGTCGCGCGTCCGGCTAAATTCACGGCGCCATCGATAATATGCCGGTCAACCCAGGCGGACATCCGCGAGGAAAGCATGACCGAATCGACTACTGCATAATCGTAGATTGCATCGATATACCAGCCACGGAGGCTGAATCGATAGAATGGCGCGAACCATCTTCGCAAAGCTCCTGCCCAATCGGGGCGGAATAGAAAAAGCACGAGCGCGATCAAAAAGCCGCCAGCAGCAGAGGCAAGCGCCCCAATTTCCGCTATGGTGGAATTCATAGAGCGCCTTTCCTCCAGCGCCACCTGATGCGGCAGTGGTGGCAATGTTGTCGGCGCTGCCTGCGGAAGAGGAACGATGGCTATGCCAAAATCGGATTTCGGCGGCGTAAGGACTTCCGAATAATTCGGTGCGGAAGCTTCCGTGTTCAGCCGTGGCCGAAATGGCGGGGCGGTCTGCGGCGGAATGACCTGAGAAGGAGTTTTAATCCATTTCGAAAGGAACCATCCGCTTTCGGGATTAACAGGATTTCTTCCGAACCATACCCCAAGGGTGAGCACCGCGAGCACAACAAGCGGTGCCGTCATCACCATTGGGGATTCCCGAATCTTTTCGTGAAGCCGTGGTTTCGCGGGTATTCCAAAAAAAGCAAGAAAGACGACGCGCCACATATAAAGGGCCGTCAATACCGTTACGCCGAAGCCGATCCATGGAATTGCCAGCGCGATGCCGCCTTGAAGTTGCCCATACGCAAGTCCACCCGCGAGAATTTCATCCTTCGACATAAATGCCGCCGTGAGCGGCAGCCCGGTAATTGCCAGCGTTGCAATGAGGAATGTCCAGCCGGTCACCGGCATTCTCCGGAAGATGCCACCCATGTTGTGAATGTCCTGAGCATCGGTTTCATGGTCGTGCGTTTCGCGCAACGCATGGTGCATCGCGTGAATCACGGAACCCGCCCCGAGAAAGAGGAGCGCTTTGAACGCGGCATGCGTCACCAGATGAAAAACTCCGGCTGCCACCGCGCCCGACCCAATTGCCATAATCATCAGTCCAAGCTGCGAGATCGTCGAATAGGCCAGCACTCGCTTGATGTCCCGTTGTGTAATGGCTATGGTCGCGGCGAGAATACTTGTAAACGCACCCGTGCAGGCAATCAGAAGCATCGCTTTGCCTGTGAGAAGTGGAAAAACACGCGCCATAAGATAGACGCCGGCCGCAACCATCGTCGCCGCATGGATAAGAGCAGAAACGGGTGTGGGACCTTCCATCGCGTCCGGAAGCCAGACGAAAAGTGGAAATTGCGCGCTCTTTGCTACCGCGCCTCCAAGAATAAGCAAGCCCGCTACCGTTAAAGTAGTTTCCGGCGCAAGACCTAAAAAACTAAACGAAAGCGGAAGTCCTTCATTGATAAATCCAAATATTTCGTGAAAATCGAACGTGCGAAATTCGCTGAAAAGCAAGAGGATGCCGATGAAGAATAGCACATCGCCAATACGATTCACGATAAATGCTTTTTTCGCGGCATATTGAGGCCCAGGTCGTTCGTACCAGTGCCCGATCAGAACGAAGCTTGTGAAACCGACCAATTCCCAGAAGATATAAAGCTGAAAAAAATTTCCGGCAAGAACAATACCGAGCATGGCAAAGGTAAAGAGCTCCAGGAAGGCAAAGTAGCGAGCATAACGGCTGTCCTGCCTCATGTAACCAATTGAAAAAAGGTGGACGAGCAGGCTTATTCCTGTCACGACTGCCAGCAGGATCACGGTCATGTTATCCATCAGAATGCTCTGCCGTATGACAAGTGGCCCAATGCCTGGAACAGAGCCGATATGGATCCAATCGGCACTCCATTCCAATGCGGCAATGCTCGGTGTGCGGAGCTTAATCCACGCCACGTAAAACGCAAGCGTGGTGCTAAACGCGATGGCCGGCAACGCAATCAAATGCGCCCGCTCCGCCAGGGCGCGCTGGCTGAAGATAATGAGCACGAACCCAACGAGCGGGATACCGAGCACGACCAGCGAAAGGAGTATGAGGGGGTCCAAGAAAGTATTGAATGCTATGTGTGCTCTATGGCAACGTTACCGGCTCCCAGAACCCTTCGCGCCACGAGGCACTTCTAATCTCTTAAAGTATTGGCCTCACGGACGTTAATAGATCCTTGCCGCTTGTATAAATTCAGGACGATCGCAAGCGCGACTGCTGCTTCGCACGCCGCCATCACGATAACAAAGAGCGCCACAATCTGTCCGCCCAAATTTATCGCGCCATACCGTGTAAAAGCAACGAAATTAATATTCGCGGCATTTAATATAAGCTCGATTCCCATTAAAATTGCAATGGCATTGCGACGGGTGAGCATCGTAAAAATACCGAGTACCAGCAACAATGCGGAAAGAATCAAAAAATGAGGAAGACCGACCGGGGTAAATGTCATGAGGAAATTTCTCCCTGTACTGGCTCTTTATAACGTGGTTTATAGCGCATCGACGGATTCGAGTCCTGCCGGGCAATCATCGCCGCGCCAATTAATGCAACCATGAGCACGATAGACAACAGTTCAAAAGGCAGAAGGTAGTCGGTCATCAAAAGTTTGCCAATTTCCAGAGCTGTTCCCTTGCTTCCCTGATGATCTAATAATTCTCGTGCCGTCCCTTGCGTCGCGGCGGTCACCTGGGCAACTGCATCGTGATTCCACGGGCTGCCCTTCCATGGCACCTCCCTAAAACTAATCCAATGCCCTGGAAGGAGAATCGAAATCAGCAGCGCAAGCAGTGCGCCGCAAATAATCAGGGCTGGTATTCGCGCGCCGAGCGCGGAACGCAAATCGATATTCGTCACGCGATTTGTAAGCATTACGCCGAAGACCAGCAGCACGAGAATTCCACCGACGTATATCAGAATTTGACCAACGGCAAGAAAATCCGCGCTGAGCAACACATAAATTCCCGCCACTCCGAAAAAAGTAAAGAGCAACGAAAATGCCGCATGCACAATATTCCGCGAAAAGCAGACAACCGCCGCCGAAGCCACGATCGCGGCAGCGAAAAGATAAAAGAAAATATCGAAGAGACTCGGCAATGCTGAATGTTGAAATGATGAAAATGCTTTTTATCCTATCTCTTTAGCGTTACTACTCTAAAGGCGCGGACCCGCGCGCTGCCCGCTCGGACGCCTGCTTGGCGCGGAGCACATTTGCCTCGGCCTCGTATTTTTTTCTATTCTCGACATGCATGGCGGATTCTGATTCATCCATGGTTGCAAAGTGATAGATCAAGTTCTCACGCTTCGGCTCGGAGAATTCAAACACTTCGGTCATCACGATACACTCCGTCGGGCAAGGCCAAATACAGAGCGAACAGTAGCAGCATTTCGCCATGTCGATATCGAAGCGGGTCACCCAGAGCGATTTCTTTTTGTCAAAGCGCGTCGTAAGGCCCAAGTCTTCGCCGGGGACAGATTTTACGGTATCGATCTCGATGCAATCGACGGGGCAGGCGCGCGCGCATTTATCGCAGCCGATGCAGTCGTCCATATTCACATAAAGCCGGTTACGCGCTCGCTCCGGAAGGATATACTCATCTTTCGGATCGGGATATTGCCGCGTGACTTTCCGGCGCGCGAGGTGGCGAATAACGACCGTAAGGCCAACCAAGGCCGTTCGAAACGCGCGCGAAATATCAGCGAAGTATTTTCCCACGATAGATGAAGTTGGTTTGATGAAACGCCGGCGATTTGCGGCTCGTTCGCCCGGCCAAAAAAGTTACATTCTTTGGTCCGCGAGGAACAGGTAACTCGAAAAGAGCGCCATCCAATAAAAAATCCCCGGCTTTTACAAAGCCGGGGATTAACCTTTCTTTTACGTCGAGGAAAAAGGATAGATCGCTATGCCGCGACGCGCTCCCTGCGAGGGGCTCGTTCCGGGATCGTCGGGATTTCCTCCGCGCCCATCCAGCCATCGGTTTCGAAGCTCGTTTTGAACTCCTCCTTCGGCACCACGATAAGCTCGCGGAATTTCGGTAAGCCTGTGCCTGCCGGAATAAGATGGCCGACAATGACATTCTCCTTGAGGCCGAGCAGCGTATCGACCTTGCCGTGGATCGAGGCATCGGTGAGCACTTTCGTCGTCTCCTGGAAGGAGGCGGCGGAAATAAAGCTCTCCGTTTGCAACGCGGCCTGCGTGATTCCGAGCAGCACTGGCTCGCCATAGACTGGCTCCGCCGGCCGCGCTTCCGGATACGCTTTCTCCTTCTTCTTCAACTCGCCGGCGACTTCTTTAAACCGTTTCTTATCGACCATCTGGCCGATCTTGAATTTGGAATCGCCACGCTTCGTGATGAAGACGGAGTTTTTCAGAGTGTCATTCTCCTCTGCGACCTTCGCCTTATCGATCTCGTCATTAACGAGCAAGAGCGAATCGCCCGAAGCCGTAATACGAACCTTGCCCAGCATCTGCCGAACAATAACCTCGATGTGCTTGTCGGAAATCTTCACACCCTGCATACGATAGACTTCCTGAATCTCGTTGACAAGATATTGCTGCACCTCGGCCACGCCCTTGATGGCAAGAATATCGTGCGGATCGATCGCGCCATCGCTCAAGCGTTCGCCAGAGCGGACGGTATCCCCTTCCTGCACAAGAATATGCTTGCCGAATGCAATCGTATACTCGCGACGGTCCGTGCTATCGTGCGATGTTACGACTACCACGCGGGAGCCGCGGCGGGGCTTCTCGAAATGGACCATACCGTCGATTTCGGAAACCGTCGCGGGATCGCTGGGCGACCGGGCTTCGAAAAGCTCGGTAACGCGCGGAAGTCCGCCAGTAATGTCCCGCTGTTTGCCGCTCTCGCGCGCAATTTTAACAAGCACCGTCGCAGCCTCGATTTCCGCATGGTTCTGCACCTGCAGGATCGCATTGCTGGGAATGATATAATTGATAATCACATGTCCGTCCGGCCCGACAATATCGATGGTTGGCGATTTCGTTCGGTCTCTCGAATCGATCGTACGCGTTTGCAGGTTACCGGTGAGCTCATCGGCGACCTCGCGATACGTTACATTCTCGAGGAATTCTTTGAAACGGACGGTGCCGGCATGCTCGGAAATAATCACCGCGTTATACGGATCCCATTCATAGAGCATCTCGCCCTTGGAAACTTTCTGCCCGTTTTGCACGAGGATGCGCGAGCCATAGGGCACTTCGAACTTTCCGACAACGCGATTGTCCTCATCGAGCACGTTCACAACGCCAGAGCGGCTCATCACGATAAATTCGCCGTCCGAATTGGTGATGACCTTCATGTCCTCGTACTGCACGGTGCCATCGAATTTCGAGGTGACCTGCGATTGCGATGCAATGAGCGACGCTGCGCCGCCCGTATGGAATGTACGGAGTGTAAGCTGCGTGCCCGGCTCGCCGATGGACTGCGCGGCAATAATGCCGACGGCCTCGCCCATCTCGACGATCTTGTGCGTCGTAAGGTTGCGGCCATAGCATTGCGCGCAGACTCCGCGGCGCATTTCGCATGTAAGCACGGAGCGAATAAGCACGGTCTCAATAGACGTCGATGCGATACGCGCCGCCACTTCCTCGTCGATCATATTGCCGGCTTCCAGGATCACTTCCTGCGTCAGCGGATCGACAATGTGATCGAGTGTAACACGGCCGAGGATACGCTCGGAAAGCGGCTCCTTCACATCCTCGCCCTCTTTGAGCGCGCTGACGGGAATGCCACGAATCGTGCCACAATCGAACGACGCGATGATCGCGTCCTGCGCGGCGTCGATGAGTCGGCGCGTGAGATAACCGGCATCCGCTGTTTTAAGAGCGGTATCGGCCAAGCCTTTGCGCGCGCCGTGCGTCGAGATAAAGTATTCGAGGATCGAAAGTCCTTCGTGGAAGTTCGAGATAATCGGGTTTTCAATCAGCTCGCCCGTTTGTCCTGAAAGCGACTTTTGTGGCTTGGCCATGAGTCCGCGCATACCGGCGAGCTGGCGGACCTGTTCCTTCGATCCACGAGCTCCGGAATCGACCATCATATAGAGCGGATTGAATCCATCGCGATCGTGCATAAGGGTATCGAACAGCTTGTCCGCCGTGCGATTAGTGGCGCGCGTCCAGATGTCGATCACCTTATTGTATTTTTCGCCGGACGTGATGAAGCCATTGAGGTATTTGTCCTGAACATCATCGACCTGTTTCTGGGCTTTCGCAATAATTTCGTCCTTCTCTTTCGGAACGATAATATCGGAGAGCGCAACAGAAAGTCCGCCCCGCATAGCATAGGCAAATCCCAAGTCCTTCAGCTTGTCCAAAAATTCGACCGTCTTGAGATTGCCGACCGTGCGGAAGGTAGTCGCAAGGATTTGGCGAAGCCGCTTTTTCGTGAGCAGCTCGTTCAAATAACCGAGCTCTTCCGGCACGATTTGATTGAAGATAACGCGACCCGTCGTCGTTTCAATCATTTTGCCTTTGACGCGAACATTGATCTTCGCATGGAGATCGAGCCGGCCCAAATTATAGGCGATAATCGTCTCTTCGGAAGAGGAAAAGCGCATTCCCTCCCCTTTTACACCCACGCGATGCTTCGTGAGATAATACGCGCCTAAAACCATGTCCTGACTCGGCACGGCGATCGGCTCACCATTTTGGGGCGAGATGATATTGTGCGACGAAAGCATAAGGATCGAGCATTCGAGCTGCGCCTCATAGCCAAGCGGCACGTGAACGGCCATTTGATCACCATCGAAATCGGCGTTGAAAGCGGTGCAAACGAGAGGATGGATTTGCAGCGCTCGTCCCTCGACCAATCGCGGCTGGAACGCCTGGATGCCCAACCTGTGCAGCGTTGGCGCACGATTAAGCATGATTGGATGCCCATCGATGATCGATTCGAGGATGTCCCACACTTCGGTCGTCTTTTTCTCGACGTATTTTTTCGCGCTCTTGACCGTCTTGGTAATTCCTCGCTCGATCAGTTTGCGAATGATGAATGGCTTGAACAGCTCGACGGCCATCTCTTTTGGAAGCCCGCATTCATGGAGCTTTAGCTCCGGTCCGACGACGATAACGGAACGGCCGGAATAGTCAACGCGCTTACCGAGCAAGTTCTGGCGGAAGCGGCCCTGCTTGCCTTTAAGCGTATCCGAAAGCGATTTGAGCGCGCGGCTTGTATCCGAGCGAACGGCGGAAACGCGGCGGGAATTATCCAACAGCGAATCGACCGCCTCCTGCAACATGCGCTTCTCGTTACGCAAAATAACTTCGGGCGCTTTGATATCCATCAGGCGCTTCAGGCGATTGTTGCGAATGATGACGCGTCGATAGAGATCGTTAAGATCCGACGTGGCAAAACGTCCGCCTTCGAGCGGCACGAGCGGGCGAAGCTCCGGCGGAAGCACGGGCACTACGTCCATGACCATCCACCACGGCTTGTTCTCCGGCTTGCCTTCTTCTTCGCGGAAGGCTTCGATAGAACGCAAACGCTTCAGCGCATCCTGACGCTTTAACTGCGAAGTTTCTTCGCGCGCGGCTCGGCGCAGATCGAGCGAAAGCGCCTCGATGTCAATGCGTTTGAGTAATTCCTTAACGGCCGCGCCGCCGATGAGCGCGATGAATTTATTCGGATCGTCATTCGCAAGGTCCTGATTACCGGAGGGGAGCGAATCGAGCACTTTGAAATATTCTTCCTCGGAGAGCAGGTGTCGCGCCGGAAGTCCGGTCGGTCCCGGATTCACAACCGCGTAAGATTCGTAGTAAACGATCTTTTCAAGGTCCTTCGTCGGAAGTCCGAGAAGGTGGCCGATTTTATTCGGCAGCGAGCGGAAATACCAAATGTGCACGACGGGCACGGCGAGCTGAATGTGCCCGAAGCGCTCGCGGCGCACCGACTTCGTCGTTACCTCGACGCCGCAACGGTCGCAAATAATGCCTTTGTAGCGAATACGTTTGTATTTTCCGCAATAGCATTCCCAATCGCGGGTCGGGCCGAAGATTTTCTCGCAAAAGAGTCCATCTTTTTCCGGGCGGTACGAGCGGTAGTTGATCGTCTCCGGTTTGGTCACCTCACCGTGACTGCGATTCAAGGTCGCTTCGGAGCTCGAAAGCCCAACCGAGATTTGCGCGAAATTGTGAAGTGAAAGTTCCTGCGGCAGCATGTAAGCCATATTTTCTCCTAATTTTCCTAAAAAACTTTTTTATTCAACTCCCTCTCCCAGCCAGGAGAGGAAGTTAGGGTGAGGCTAGGCTCATTCCCTTCCGCCCTTCTTCCTCGTGGAAGAAGGGAGTGTTTTGCTAATCGATGCGTACTTCCAGCCCCAGGCCTTGCAGTTCTCTTACAAGAACACTAAAGGATTCCGGCACGCTGGGTTCCGGCATATTCTCACCCTTTACGATGGCCTCATAGACCTTTGAGCGGCCTGGCACATCGTCGGATTTTACGGTCAGGATCTCCTGGAGCACGTGCGCGGCGCCATACGCTTCGAGCGCCCACACTTCCATCTCTCCGAAGCGCTGACCGCCGAATTGCGCCTTACCACCGAGCGGTTGCTGCGTGATGAGCGAATACGGTCCGATCGAACGGGCGTGAATCTTATCGTCGACTAAGTGCGAAAGCTTCATCATATAAATTTCACCCACGGTCACGCGCTGATCGAACTTATCGCCCGATCGGCCATCGTAAAGTTCTGTTCGCGCGTCGGTATCTAATCCGGCGGCAGCTAAATAGCCTTGCACATCGTTAAAATGCGCGCCATCGAAAATCGGAGTTTCGAAGCGAACGCCGAGTTTCTTTCCCGCGAAACCGAGCGCCGTCTCATAAAGCTGCCCGATATTCATACGGCTTGGCACACCGAGCGGATTGAGTACGATATCAACGGGCGTTCCATCGGCAAGGAACGGCATATCCTGAATGGGTACGATCTTCGCGACCACGCCCTTATTGCCATGGCGTCCGGCCATTTTATCGCCGACGGAAAGCTTGCGCTTTTTCGCGACATAGACTTTCGCCATCTGCATAATGCCGGGCTGGAGCTCGTCACCCAAACCGACTTTCGATCGTTCGCGTCGAACGTCGGCATCGATGTCTTCCCGCTTGACCCAATAGCCTTCGTAAATTCGTCGGACTTGGTTCATCTTGCGCCGGTCTTCGATCCAATCGGAACCGACAGAAAACTTTTCGAGATCGTCCAGGCGCGAATGAAACGTATCGTGCTTAAATGTGACGCCGGAACGAATGACGGTACCACCATCTAAATCGCGGACACCGACGGAAACCTCGCCATCGAGCACCTTCACGAGCTTATCGGCCAGCTTGCGATTGGCATCGTCCAATTGCTCTTTATAGGTCTTATCAATCTGGTCGATGCGGCGTTTTTCTTCGCGCTTTTCTTCGCCTTCCTTCTTAATGCCCTTGCGTGAAAAAAGCTTGGTTTCGACCACAATGCCCTTGATTCCGGGCGGCGCCTTCATGGAAGCGTCCTTTACATCGCCAGCTTTATCACCGAAGATCGCGCGGAGGAGCTTCTCTTCTGGTGTCGGATCGGTCTCGCCTTTTGGCGTGATCTTTCCAATCAGAATGTCGCCCTCCTTCACTTCCGCACCGGAACGAATAACGCCCGTCTCGTCCAAATCTTTCGTCGCTTCTTCCGAGACGTTCGGGATTTCCCGCGTCAATTCTTCCTCGCCACGTTTGGTATCGCGAACGTGAAGTTCGAACTCCTCGATATGGATCGACGTATAAATATCTTCCGATACGACTCGCTCGGAAATTACGATAGCGTCCTCGAAATTATATCCGCGCCACGGCATGAACGCAACGAGCACGTTACGGCCCAGGGCAAGCTCACCGAACTCTGTGGAGGACGAATCGGCAAGTACATCCCCCTTCTTCACACGCTGCCCTTCGCGAACAACGGGGCGCTGCGTGATGGAAGTATCCTGGTTCGTACGAAAGAACTTAATCAGCTTGTATTCGCGATGGCGCCGGTCATCGAAGCTCGCAAGGATTTCATCGCGCGAGCCTTCATCGTCATACATCATCACGATGCGCTCGGCGTCGACAAAATCGACGACCCCATCGCGCTCGGCAAGAAGAATGGCGCGGCTATCGCGCGCAATCTTTCCTTCAAAACCCGTGGCAACGAGCGGTGTTTCCGGTCGCAGCAGCGGCACGGCCTGGCGCTGCATGTTCGAGCCCATGAGCGCACGGTTTGCATCGTCATGCTCTAAAAATGGAACGAGAGCAGCCGCTGCGGAAACGATCTGCGACGGCGCCACATCCATATACTGTACTTTATCCGGGCCAACGACAATAAAATCTCCAAACTGGCGGGCGCTGATACGATCGCCAACAAAGTGGCCTTTCTCATCGAGCGTCTGATTCGCCTGCGCGACGACTTTATCCTCTTCATCGTCGGCGCTGAGATAAGTAATCTCACTTGTTACTTTGCCATTCTTGACAATACGGTATGGCGTTTCCAGGAAGCCAAACTGATTCACGCGCGAATAGACCGCGAGCGAAGAAATAAGACCAATGTTCGGACCTTCCGGCGTTTCGATCGGGCAAAGGCGACCATAATGGGTGTAATGCACGTCACGAACTTCGAAGCCGGCACGTTCGCGCGTTAGACCACCAGGTCCGAGGGCGGACATGCGGCGCTTATGCGTCATTTCCGCGAGCGGGTTGGTCTGATCCATGAACTGCGAAAGCTGGTTCGTGCCGAAGAACGTGTTGACCACGCTCGTTACGGTACGCGCATTTACGAGATCGGCGGGGCCGACTTTTTCATCGTGAATAGACATGCGCTCGCGGATGGTGCGCGCCATGCGAGCCAGTCCGATATTGAATTGCTGGGCAAGCTGCTCTCCGACCGTGCGAACGCGGCGGTTGCCAAGATGATCAATATCGTCAACAGCCGCTTTGCCCAATTGGAGACGAATGAGATATTTCAGAATCTCGATAATATCTTCCTTGGTAAGCGTCGTGATCTCGTTCGGGATCGCGCCACCATTCGGATGGAGCTTCTGATTGAGCCGGATGCGCCCGACTAATCCGAGATCGTACCGCTTTTGGTTGAAGAAGAGTTTTTCGAGCAGGCTGCGCGCTGCTTCCATATCCGGCGCTTCCGAGGCGCGCATCACGCGGTAGATCGCCTCGAACGCATCGTCGGTCGAACGCGAAGTATCTTTCGCAATGGTGTTGAGGATCACCGCGCCGCCGGTGCCTTCCAAATCCATGAACTTAATTCGCTTAATGCCGCTCGTTCGAAGGCGGTCGATGTGCTCTTCGAGGAAAGTCGAGTCCTTCGAAAGAAAAATCTCGCCCGTGTTCATGTCGATCACATCCGCGGCGATGAGTTTACCGACTTGTTCCTTGAAATCGGCGGTTTTGACATCCAAATCCTGAATGAGGCCGAAGAGCTGGAGAATGTCCTCGTCGCTCGACCATCCGAGGGCGCGCAGGAGCATCGTAACCGGGAATTTCTTCTTACGGTCGATGTAGGCCCAGAGTACATTATTAATATCGGTGGTAAACTCGACCCAACTCCCGCGAAATGGAATGACGCGGCCCGAAAAAATGGTCGTACCGTTCGGGTGCAAGCTTTCCGCGAAGAATACGCCGGGCGAGCGATGAAGCTGCGAAACGACGACGCGCTCCGCGCCATTGATGATGAACGTTCCACGCTCCGTCATCATCGGAAGGTTTCCGAGGAACACTTCCTGCTCGACGGTCTCGACGAAATCCTCCGATTTTTCTTCCTGATTTTTCGACGAAAGCCGAAGTCGCGTTTTGAGCGGAACGCTATATGTAAGCCCGCGCTCCTGGCATTCGGTTACGTTATAACGAGGCTTTTCGAGGCGATAATCGAGATATTCGAGCACGAAGGTCTCGCGGCTATCGACAATCGGAAAATTTAATTGGAAAACGGCTTCGAGGCCGGTCGCCAAACGTTCCGAAATCGGAACGCCTTCCTGGAGGAATTCGTGAAAGGACTTGACCTGCACGTCCAGAAGGTCGGGCAATTCATAATCGCGTGGAATTTTGGAAAAAGAGATACGTCCGCTCTCGATGACGTGCGCGCCACCTAAAAGCGGGACTCCAGATGCTGTCTTCGTTGCCTTTGCCATAAATAATGCTGCTTGAGGAATCCTAAAAAAATTGTAGAAACCGATATGTTGACCGTTCGGGCATTGCGATCAGCCCGTTCGTACTGTGGTTTTAAAAACCACGGTCGCAAAAACGCGATGCGACGCATCGTCGCCGATGCTCGTTAGGGAGAAATTAGATAGGAGGACTTCCCCGGTGCGCTGTTTTCCGGAGAGGGGTGCCGCGGCATTCCAGCCGAGTTAAAAGAGCAAAAAACTCTGCGCAGGGACGAGCGCTGCCCGCCCCAATGGGTGTGTATAAGATCAATGTCGTCAGTTGTTAAGTTGCCGCTGAACTCCTTCGATCACATCCTGCCCATAAAGGTGGAGTGAGGCCTGAATTCAGACAAGCGAACGGTATATCGTGCGTGGTGCGCTCCCGAGGCGGATACAGTATTAATTCGCTCCCCTCTTTTTCGCGCGTGACGGAAACCAATAATGATTTCGAAAAATTCCTTTGGAATCAGGAATCAAAGAATTTATAAGATTTTCGTATTGAAAATACATTCATTCATTAATCTTCCTATTTTTGACACGTCATTGCGAGTAACGTTCTGCAACCCGCACAATCGCTCATGCTAAGGGAGCTGGACGCGACCAAGCCCTCAATGGATTGCTTCGTCGCACGAATCTCCCTTCGATCGATTTGTGCTCCCCGCAATGAGGCTAAAACTAACATGACAGATATTTCTTCTTCCTCTTAGTCTCGAAAATCTCCCCAATTCCCGGCTCCGCACCTTTCCATTATCGTATTTTTGTAGTTTCGAATCATTTTTAAGGAATAGATTTTAAGGATAGAAATGTCATTTCAGCGGCGGACGATCATGGCGGGCGAGCTACGAGGCGAACATATCGGCGAGCGTGTCGTGCTCAATGGGTGGGTCGATGGGGTCCGTGATATGGGTGGCGTCCTTTTCTTCGATGTGCGCGATCGGTCGGGCAAAGCACAGTGCGTAATCAAACCTTCCCTCTCCTCTTCGTCCACGGAGTCCACACCGACATATGACACTGCGCGAAAACTTCGTAATGAATATGTTATAGCCACCGGCGGCAAGGTTCAACATCGCGAAAATCCGAATCCGAACCTTCCGACCGGCGAAATCGAAATTGAGATCTCGTATCTGGAAATCCTAAATGCTTCCGAAGTTCCGCCGTTCGAAGTAAAAGAAGATACGAATGCCAACGAGGACTTGCGGCTGAAATACCGGTATCTCGATCTTCGACGGCCGAGTTTGCAGGCAAATATTGCCGTTCGGCATAAAATCGTAAAATCGATCCGCGATTATTTCGACGAGCGTGGATTTTATGAGATCGAAACGCCCATTATGATGAAAGCGACGCCCGAGGGCGCGCGCGATTTTTTGGTTCCCTCGCGATTGCATCCGGGATCGTTTTATGCGCTGCCGCAATCGCCACAGCTTTACAAGCAGGTCTTGATGATTGCGGGGTTCGACCGCTATTTCCAAATCGCGCGATGCTTCCGCGATGAGAACTTACGCGCCGACCGCCAGCCGGAGTTTACGCAACTCGATGTCGAGATGAGCTTTCCGAACGAGGACATGGTCTATGAGGTGATGGAGGGTTGTTTGGCGCGCGTCTGGTCGGATGTCGGTCTGACGCTCCCCTCTCCGTTCGTACAATTAAGTTACCAAGCAGCGATGAGCCGTTTCGGGACGGACAAGCCGGACTTACGCTACGGCCTCGAAATCCAAACGCTAACGGAAATTTTGCGTGGCAAAACGGAATTCAACGTATTCAATGAGGTGCTTGGGAAACGGCTCGGTGTAATCGGCGCAGTGGTCGCCCCCGGTGGCGCGGCGTGGTCGCGAAAGCAGATCGACACCCTCACCGATCTTGCAAAAGTTTATGGTGCGGGCGGACTGGTCTGGATAAAAGTTACAGCCCAAGGCTACGATTCGAGCGCAAAGAAATTTTTGACGGACGATGTGCTAAATGACATTCGCTCAGTCTGCGGCGCGCAAGAGGGCGACCTTCTTCTCGTAATCTCCCATCCGAAATGGGAGCGGGCGTATACGATCTTAGGAGCGCTTCGAATCGAGCTGGCCAAACGGCTCGAATTACTGAAGGGAAAGGAATTTGTCTTTGCTCCTGCCTGGGTCACCAATTTCCCAATGTTCGAGGAAGATGAGGAAACGCATTCTTTCACGTTCAAGCATCATCCGTTCACATCCCCCGATCCACGGGACTGGGCGCGGCGTGGCGAAGGCTTGGAACACGTGCGCGCACGCGCGTATGACATCGTCATCAATGGCTATGAACTTGGCTCTGGATCGATTCGCATTCACGACCGAACAATGCAGGAAGAAGTTTTCGATTTATTGGGACACACGAAAGAGCAGCAAATCGAAAAATTCGGTTTTATTCTCGAAGCGTTTCAATATGGCGCGCCGCCCCATGGCGGTATGGCGCTCGGTATTGACCGTATCGTGATGCTCTGCCGCGGGACCGATAATATCCGGGATGTCATCGCTTTTCCGAAAACGACGAGTATGCAGAATTTGATGGATGGATCGCCTTCGATCGTGGAAGAGAAGCAATTGAAAGAACTACGACTTATAGTACAAAAATAAACTAAATAATCGCTTGTGATTGCGAGGAGAGCGGATCGACCGAAGGGAGATTCGCTCGACGAAGCAATCTTTCGAGTGAATGCGTAACTCCAAAGGATTGCTTCGTGGAGTCTGACTCCCTTCGGTCGTCAGCCTCTCCTCGCAATGACATCCTTCCAAGGCGGACTTTTAGAGACTATTCTTATTGTTATCTTTCGTCGTGCGGTCACTTCTCATCATAACCTTTCTTCTGGTCGCTAACGCGGCGTTCGCTCAAAAGGGCGCCGTGCCGCAGGATTCTGTGCGCACCGATAGTTTGCGGCCGCGCTGGGGGGCGTATATAGTCGGCGTCTTTCCATCGCCGGCCCACTTCGGCCAACCTATTACCGTGCAAACGTACAATCATACTCCCGTAGAGCTTTCCTTAAAAGTGTACGACATGTCGGGTCGAGACGTCCTCGATCTCCTGCCCGAACAGACGATGCCGGCTGGGTTACAAACGTTAACGATTTCACCGTTTCAACTTGCGTCGGGTGCCTATTTGCTGAAGCTTGTCACCTGGGTTTCGTCGACGGTGCCCGATGTTGTCGATGAAGCCCATTTCCTTATCGTTCATTGATGCAGCGGTCGAAACCCCTCTTTTTTCCACTTTTCGCGATGCTGCTCCTTTTCTGGAGCACCACCCTGCGAGCACAGAAGGATTCCCAGCCGGACTTCCAGGATTCTCGTGGGAAGGAATTTTGGCTCGCGTTTCCACAAAATGCTATTGTCGAAGGAAGCAGGACGCTGGGCCTTAAACTTTTTATTACCAGCGACCACGAAACGAACGGCGTGGTGTCTATTCCTGGACTGGCGGAGCGAATCCCCTTTCATCTTCATGCTTCCGACATCGATACCATCGACATCGACACCGTAGTGGAACTGCGTACAAGCGAACTCGTCCAGCAACTGGGAGTCCACGTCGAGGCGGATAACGATTGCGCGGTCTTCGGGCTTTCGCACCGGCCGGCGAGCACCGATTCCTATTTGGCCTATCCCGTAAAAGTTTTAGGTACTACCTACCGAGCCGTCGGATATCATGAGTTGCAAAACGGGCCTGAAGCATTTACTTCGGAATTCGCTATTGTCGGAACGCAAGATCACACCGTCGTGACGATTTCGCTCAAAGCCGATACACGTGGCGGCCGACGAGCTGGCGAGACTTTCTCCGTTTCGCTCAATAAAGGCGATACCTATTTGGTGCAGGGCACACCCGTCGTGGGACGTCCGAGCGACTTAACCGGTACGCTCGTAACCGCGACGGGGCCCATTAGCTTTTTTATTGGCCATACCTGCGCGCAAGTCCCCCCCGATGTTTCTTTTTGCGATCAACTGCTCGAGATGGAGCCACCCATTCCGAGTTGGGGCCGCCAATTTTATGTCGGGCGCTTCGAGGGCAAGACGCAATATGTCATCCGCGTTATTGCGAGTGAGGACAAAACCGATGTATTCGTCAATAATAAGCGGGTTGCAAAACTTTCGGCAGGCGGGTTTTACGAAAACAACCATCTGATCGAGAACTCTTTTGTAACGGCCTCCGCTCCGGTGCTTGTTGCGCAGTATGCCCAAGGTTCGAATGCGGACTCCATAAAAATTGGGGATCCATTCATGCTGCTGATTACGCCGACCGAGCAGTTCGTGAATTACTATCGTTTTGCTACCCCGATTGCAGGGGAATGGTATCATTACATCAACCTCGTTGTTCCGCTCGATGCGGAAGGTTCTCTTCGCGTCGATGGCCGTTCCGTTCCCGTTCGCTATTTTCAGAAGATCGGGATTTCCCGCTATGGCATTGCACAATATGAGATTGAGTTTGGGGCTCACGCCGTTTCGTGCGATCAGCCCTTCGGCCTCTATTCCTATGGATTTGGCATCCACGGCAGCAACTACGACTCCTATGGCAACGACGGTGGCCAATTAGTTAAGACGGTCCCGTTATTAAAAGATACGACGCCGCCCGACCTTGAGCTTATTTCGAACGATGCCTCTCACTCGCTCGGTCTTATCGCACGCGATGACCGGCTCTTCGATGCGGGACTTGCTTCTATCGTCGTCATCGATAGCGATAATTTTGCTTCGCCGCTCGACATACCCGTATTCGACATCGGTACGCCCGAGGTGCCACTTCTCTTTCACATTCGCGATACAAGCGCGTGCGGATTTATGAGCATCCAGCTTACGGATGCCGCAGGAAATATTTCCTATTGGGTTATTTGCCGGACGCAGGTTGGCGCAATTTGGACCTACACTCTTACCGAGGGCAGAGATAATATCTGCCCGAGCTGCCGCCAGTGGACCGTACAGTTTATTACCGCGCCTTCGCTCACCGTGTCGAACGTGACGTTCAACACTCCGGCATATCTCGTGGGGCCCGGACCATTCGACCAATTTTCGACACGGCTCTCTGGTGGATTCCAGGGACTTTATATTTATCCGATCGATAAAACCCTCGAGCTTGCGGGCGGTATCGGCTTCTCGAATTTCACCGGCGCGGCGGTAGGAACTCATACCGGGTTCGTGCCCGATTCCATTCTCTATGGCGACACCGCGGGCTCTCACCTTTCGAAGCTCGTCGAAAATTATACCGCCGAAGCATCGCTAAGCTATCTCACGATCAATGGTGGGGTTTATTACTATCCCGTGCCGGATGAATTTTATATCTATGCCGGCCTCGCTGCCGGATTTCTCATCCAAAATAGCTTTATCGAAACGCGAGATATTATTTTCCCCACCACGCTCACCGATTCGACCGGCCGCTCCACGGGCGCGCGGTCGCTTACCGTCGCAACCGGCTCATTTCCTTTTCCGACGACATTTCATATCGCGCTCGAACTCTCGCCTGGATTCGAATTCAAACTCAGCCAGCAAATTGCATTATTAGCTGGCGGGTACATGAACCTTCCTTTCTTCGATGCCGTGAAAGATTTGAACTGGCACCTCACTTCCTTTGGAGCCAGAATTGGGTTGCAATACCGGCGGTGAATTGCAATAAAAGAGATGGTTACTTCTCGTCCCTCAATTCACTTACTAACTTTTTGCAGTTTTGGAATAGAATGGAATCGTTAGCTATTTTTCCCGCCCAAGCGCGAGCATCGTCTCCGGTCTTGAGTGAGCGGATGCTCATCGCATATTTGAGCCGCTCTGTGGTGCCATCGACCGCCGTTACCTCGCGGACTTGATAGGTTAGTTTCAGGTCGTTCTTCGCATGGCTGGCCAGAAAAAGGTCGGTGCCCGGCTCGGTCATGATGCAATTCATAACCATTTGATTCGAGGCATCACGCAAGAAGAAGCGAGTCGCGTGATTTTTGTCGAAGCTGACGAATTGACCTCGAGTAGTAACAGTCGTGATGAGATGGCCCCGAAGACTATCGGACAGATTGTTCGGATGAATACCGAGCGATAGCGCAAGAAAGGAGGTTAATATGAAAAGCATGGCTTGAGTTAATTTCCAAATTTAACGCGAATCAGATCTAGATAACGCCTCGGATTCAGGCGTAGCCAGTTAAAAGTAAAATTTTGCCCTTGGAATGAATTAGCCCTAACAAAATCGTCTCTTGGGCACCTATTGGGCACTTCTACCCGTTAGGCGCGCTGTATTCCATTGGTCACTCGATGGATGCTGCCCTTTAAGTAAAAGATGTAAGTTATTATATTGCAATAGGTTATTTCATGTCAGAGCTACAACCAATCCATGTTCGTGAAGATATTAGAAATATTGCCATTATCGCGCACGTCGATCATGGCAAAACGACGCTCGTCGATCAGATGCTGCGTCAATCCGGCACCTTTCGCACGAACGAGCATCTCACCGACCGCGTCATGGATTCGAATGATCTCGAGCGGGAAAAGGGTATCACGATCATGGCAAAAAACACCTCGGTCCATTGGGGTGGGAAGAAAATTAATATTGTCGATACGCCAGGCCATGCCGATTTTGGCGGAGAAGTCGAGCGTATTCTAAAAATGGTCGATGGCGTTTTGCTCTTAGTCGATGCCGCCGAAGGCTGCCTGCCGCAGACCAAATTTGTTCTGAAGAAAAGCCTCGAACTCCATCTCAAGCCGATTGTCGTTATCAATAAAATTGATCGAAAAGACGCTCGACCCAAAGAAGTGCTCGATGAAGTATTCGAGCTTTTCATGTCGCTCGGTGCAACGTATGAACAGTTAGAATTCCCCATCGTTTATGCGGTCGGCAAAGCAGGCCTCGCGGGGCTAACGCTAACTGAGGAGATGACGGACCTCGCTCCTCTCTTCCGCATGATCATCGACTGTGTTCCGCCTCCGCCTGGCGAAACCGAAGGAGCATTTCAAATGCTCGTTGCCAATGTCGATTGGTCGGATTATCTGGGACGTCTCGCAGTCGGCAGAATTTTTCGCGGCAAGGTGCATCCGGGCGAGTGGATCACGCTCATTCGACATGATGGTACGTTGGAAAAAGCGAAGATTGCAAAGCTCTTTACCTTCGAAGGATTGAAACGCGTCGAGGCCGAGGAAGCCGCGGCCGGTGAGATCGTCCAGCTTGCGGGCCTGGAAGATGTGCATATCGGTGAAACGATCACCGATCCGGAGCATCCCTACGCGCTTCCGATCATCAACGTCGATGAGCCGACAATTTCGATGAATTTTGTGGTAAACGATTCCCCTCTCGCGGGCCGCGAAGGAAAATTCGTGACCAGCCGCCATCTCCGCGAACGGCTGATGCGGGAACTCCGGAAGAATATCTCGATCCATGTCGAAGATGTTTCACCGGACACGTTCAAAGTCGCGGCGCGCGGCGAGCTGCAGCTCGCGATTTTAATCGAGACGATGCGGCGGGAAGGCTATGAATTCGCCGTCTCGAAACCGGAAGTAATTTTGCAGGAAGTTGATGGCGACACGATGGAGCCGATCGAGCAAGTCGTGATTGACGTACCGGAGGAATATATCGGCACCGTGATCGAAGCGCTCGGCGCTCGCAAAGGGCAGATGATCAATATGGCGACGCTCAATGGGCAGGCGCATATCGAATATCACATGCCGAGCCGAGGCATGATCGGATTTCGCGGAGAGTTCCTGACCATGACGCGTGGGACCGGGCTGCTCAATCAATTATTCTATGATTATGAGTCCTACAAAGGCCCGATCGCGGGTCGAATGCGCGGAGCTCTCGTTTCTTTAGACGATGGCGATACCACGCCTTACGCGATGGAAGGCTTGCAAGAGCGTTCGGTCTTCTTCGTCCAGCCGGGAACGAAGGTTTATAAAGGCATGATCGTGGGCGAGAATTCCCGCGAGGACGATATGATCGTAAACGTCACGAAGAAGAAGCATTTGACGAACATGCGCGCGTCCGGCTCGGATGGCGCGATCCAACTCGAAGCGCCTCGAATGCTCTCGCTTGAGCAACAGATCGAATGGCTTTCGGACGACGAGTTCCTCGAGGTGACTCCGCTTTCCACGCGCTTCCGCAAAAAGGTGCTCGATGCGACCGAGCGGCACCGCACGAAAAAACGAGCGGAGCAAATGGTGGCGGCTTGAGTGGTTGTTCCGAGCAGCACCAAATTAATTGCGTATTAAAGAATGCGCGCTGGCCAAATGCTGAGATTTCAAAAAAAAGAAATTAACCTCTTTATTTTGTTTGTATGGTCTAAGGAATCCATCCCTTAAGTAAAACGCTGCGTATCCTTCTTCTTTCAATAGTTCAAAAAGCCGATATGCTTGCGACCCATTCTGATTTGGATTATTCAGTATCTCAATAAGCAACATGGGCTCATCCCTCCTAATGATGCTGAGACTGCCGAGAATGCACTGTAATTCGTGTCCCTCAACATCACATTTGATAAATGAAATCTTACTTGGAAAGTCTAGGAATAGTGAATCTACCGTTCGGGTTTGAACGGCTACCCTTTCCAGGAAAGATTCTGAATCTTCCGTAATCATTCTGGCTTCATAATAATTCTGTCCTTTCCCTTCATATACCTTGCCATCCGTTCCTATCCCATGCCGCTGTTGATAGGAAGGTATTCCCATGATCGAAATCATTTCCTTATTTGAGGCTGCATAATTCAAAGGTATTACATTGCTTATTTTCAGGAGCTTCATAGTTGAACAAAGGACTTGGTATGTGGCTGGTATGGGCTCCAGCGAATAAACCTTTCCTGTTTGTCCGACGATAAGAGAGAAGCATCTCGAAAATAATCCTATGTTAGCTCCAAGGTCTATAACAACAGAACCTTTAGCTATTAGCTGCGACAAGATATAATATTCCGGAACTAGATCCGTGTAATGATTTTTTAACGTGTAATAATTACGAATTTTCTTGAGTCTTAGGAGAAGACCTTCAGGAAGTAACGAATAGGCGATATTTTTTAAGAATATTTTCATAGCTACATCCAGCTTAAACTCCGAACTCCTGCAAATGATGATCGGTATGCTTGTAGCCTAATTTTCCGTATTGCTCACCGGTCATTTTTCCGAAGAGTGGATGGATGGGCCATTCGGCAGTTTTTGGTTGAGCAACGACTCGCTCCAGCAAGGTGTAGAACCTTGCTTTCTCAGCCTCGAGATCGTAAGTACCTTCTGCGATCAGCGGCGGAGCGGTTTGGGCCTTACCACGCGGAATCGGCAGCGGCGAAAAAGTGAAAAGCTTAAAAAGGCCAGCCTTAAAATTGTTTCCATGATATGGCGAAGTTATTTCACCGAGATACAATTGCAATGCAGCATTGATATGGTGAAGTCCCTGCGCGGGCCTCATACGTCCGAAGACTTGTGGTGCGTTGGGTGTCAGCTTATTTACTCTTTCAATCAACTCGTTTCGCACCGCCGGTTCAAAGATTGTTTTCATTTGGATTTTATTTTTTGAATTTCAAACCATGTTAGTTGCTTTAACTCAGAGATAGCCCATGGAAGTTCTCACCCCCAGGCGCATTTCTTTTAAGACACTTTTCAGTGCCGCCGTGATCGTCTCCGCGCTGGGCTATTTTGTCGATATTTATGACCTCGTCCTCTTCTCCATTATTCGAGTTCCCAGCCTGAAATCGCTTGGGCTGAGTGATGCGGCCGTGCTCGATACCGGTATTTATCTGCTGAACGTCCAAATGGTTGGGATGCTGATTGGCGGTATCGCATGGGGAATTCTTGGCGATAAAAAAGGCCGGCTTTCGGTGCTCTTCGGATCGATTATTTTGTACTCGCTCGCCAATTTTGCTAACGGCTTTGTACAGTCGGTCGAACAATATGCGGTGCTTCGATTTATAGCAGGAATCGGACTTGCCGGAGAACTGGGTGCCGGTATAACACTCGTTTCTGAATTGCTTTCGAAAGAAGAGCGCGGATACGGCACCGCGATGATCACGTCGGTAGGCGTAGCGGGTGCGCTGCTCGCATGGCTTATCGCCCAAGCCTTCGGTTGGCAGACCTGCTTTTGGATCGGGTCTGGATTAGGGATTATTCTGCTGGGGCTTCGCATCGGTGTGCTTGAATCGGGGATGTATAAAAAGATTGCAATGACCACCGTTCGTCGTGGCAGCTTTTTCAGCCTCTTCACAAATCGAATGCGGCTCGGAAAATATCTTCGATGCATTCTGATTGGATTGCCCACATGGTATCTGGTCGGCATTCTTATGACAATTGCTCCGGAACTTTCGAAAGCCCTCGGGGTCACCGGTGCAATCACGGGCGGTGAGGCTATCTTTTGGTTTTATCTTGGCCTAACGCTTGGAAATCTTGCCAGCGGTATCGTGAGCCAAGTCTTGCAAAGCAGAAAACAAGTGGTACTTCTATTCCTTCTGGCGGCCAGCGCACTCGTAGCTGCCTACTTTCTTCAAGGTTCTTCCACTCCGGAAATATTTTATGCGATCTGCACGATGCTCGGCTTTGCCAGCGGCTATTGGGCGCTGTTTGTTACCATCGCAGCGGAGCAATTCGGCACGAACATTCGCGCTACGGTCGCTACGACGGTTCCCAATTTCGTCCGTGGCGCGCTGGTCCCGATTGCACTTCTGTTCCAATGGCTGCGATTGCTGCTTGCGAAACACAATACTCCGAGCGACGCCCTGATTTATTCCGCCGCGCTCGTCGGGGCGGCGACACTGGTTATTGCCATTGCGGCGCTCTCGGGTCTCGGTGAAACATTTGGGAAAAATTTAGATTATATTGAAACATAAAAAGAACTCTGCTATCCCGCGGAGGCGAGCCGTTTCTGTTGAAGTTGCTTCCTTCGTTCCCGGCGAGCGTGCCGGGTAAGCCACCTCTGGCCCAATGCGCAGACAGCGACCCATCCGAAACCGAGAAACACTCCCGCCAGCACGTCCGTCGGCCAGTGAACGCCAAGGTAAAGCCGGCTACACGCGACAAGTGCCGCGATAAGAACGCCCAGCAATCCCAAACACCAGCGCCAGATTTGCTTAGGATCGATGGAGACGACCCACCATGCCACGAAACCCCAGACCGCGAACGAGGTCAGCGAGTGACCGCTGGGGAAGCTATAATTTGTCTCCTGAACCAGTGGTGTAAAAACCTGAGGACGCAACTGATGGAAAAATAATTTGAATGTGATGACCATCACGGAAGCGCCTATTAGCACAGCCGCATACATTCCAAGATCGACGTAACGCTTCAAAAGCCAAAGGCTTCCCAAAATAACGATTGATATCAGAAGGATTCCGTAGGTCGAGCCCAGAAAGGTAATATCGAACGCGAGACGGTCCAGCGTAGCGCTTCGGTGCGCATGAATATTGAGGAGGATCGCCGTATTATCCATCCCGAATTCGTTTTCGGCCACTTCGTCGGCAAGCCAGCCAAACAGGTAGGCAAAGCAAGCCCCGACTGCAAGGGCAATGAAATAATACGACGTGACGATCTTGAGCAGCTTTTCAACACGTCGCCGCGGAAGCTGCTCGATCGGATGCGGATGATGTAATTCCGAGGTCATGTAAAAGAACTCAGCAACTCTTGTGCAAACGTATGAAGCGAGCCAAATTATCGCCTTTACGTTGTAAGATTCGGCTTGAATTAAGAATCGGCTCGAATATTGATGAGATTCGACCGTATGCGGACGATCGTTCACCTTTCCGATATCCACTTCGGTAAAATAGACCGGGCAACTATCGAGCCGCTCGTCCGTGCGGTGCATGAGGCGCGTCCAGACCTTGTTATCGTCAGTGGCGATCTTACCCAGCGCGCGCTCCGTATCGAATTCCGTGCTGCGCGGAATTTCCTCCATTCGTTGCCTGGGCCACAAATTATCGTTCCTGGCAACCATGATATTCCGATCTGGAATCCCGTCGAACGCTTCACCCGGCCGCTCGCGAGGTTCAAACGATTTATTACTTCCAATCTCCATCCCTTTTATGAGGACGAGGAGATTGCAGCCGTTGGATTGAACACAGCGCGCTCCCGCAGCACCAAATATGGCCACATCAACCGAGCACAGCTTTCGATCGTGCGCAATAACCTTTGCCCCATCCCCAACGACCGAATAAAAATTCTGGTAACGCATCATCCATTCGATTTGCCCGAAGGCTATTCGGATAAACGCCAGCTTGTCAACCGCGCAGGGCGCGCTATGAAGGTACTTGCAGAATGCGGAGTCGATCTCCTGCTCGCGGGACATTTGCACCGCATTTTCGCCCGCGATACTGCCGAACGATACAAAACTCAAGGCTACGCGGCGCTCGTAGTGCAAGCCGGAACCGCAACCTCCTGGCGCTCCTCCCGGGAAGTGAATTCGTTCAATATCATCGAATGCAATGCCCCCTCCATCACGGTTGCGAGGATGACCTGGAATGGCAGCGCATTCGAACGAAGCGCCGAAGATCGATTCGAACATTCGGCCAATGGTTGGAGCAAAAGAATCGTAAACTCCCAACCGTAATAGACGATGTCATAACCTGCTTTCTCGTTAACTGTTGTTCTGACCAGGTTGTAATTTGGACCAGGCTTCAGCTTTGCCCCAAACTGGGCTGTTAGTGCTCCGTATCGCCGCGGCTACTCAAACACCTATCGATACTCGTTACGAGCGCAGCCGCATCATGTTCGAAATGATACTCTGAAAGCGCGAGCGAACGCTCTCGTTCTCGCAGCACGGAATTTCGTCCGCTGGCAAGGGAAGTTTCTATCCCTTGCCGAATTGAATTTGGATCGTTCACATCCACGAACGTGATCCATTCCTCCGTTTTAAATAAATCGGTAACCTGCCCCAGGCGACTCGAAACCACCGGAATGCCGCACATTATGTACTCAAATATCTTGCTTGGCAGCGCCAGTTCGTAGCTTCGCGAGATGGATTCGATGAGCGAAATACCACCATCGCACGCCGCCACAAGCCGCAATGCCTCTTCCGATGGAAGCGCCCCCGCGAAATGAACGATACGGTCCAACCCAAGTTCGGCAACGCGAAGCTCTAACAAATTTCGAAGGAGGCCATCGCCGATCAGTAACAGATGAAGGTTATTCAAAGAAAGGAATGAAATCGCCTCTAAGAGTATATTAAGGCCTCTACCCTCCTGTAATCCGCCGACATAGACGAGGACGGTTGCATCGCTGGGAATACCATAGCGATCGAGCAGGCTTCTATCCGGTCGAAGTTCCTCCACACGCCATGGAAGATTGCGAACGAGCACCGGGCGCGGAAGAAAAGAATAAATATCGCAGATCGCCTGAATATCGCGCGGACCCGTGGCAAGAACAATATCCGTTAGAGCAAGGCCTCGGCGTTCCACTATTTTCCAGATAGCTTTTGCGAACGGCTTTCGCGCTACGGTCGGAAGCTCGGTGTAGACTTCCCGCGCATCGTAGAGCAGAAGCTGCGCCATTCCTTTCTGCTTCATCCTGGCGGCCGCTGAGAGCGAGAAGAGATCGCAGGCGACGACCACATCCACGGTACGGCTTTGCACTGACCGTTTCAGCCGCTGATGATATGCAAAGAATCGCCAGGGTCCGCGTTCGGCGTTCCTGCTGGAAGCAAATAATTCCACATCCCACCCCTCCTCTTCAAAAAATCGTTTGAAATTCTGGGCGCGGCGATCCGTGGCGACGTCTGCCATAGAGAGCATCAAGAGCGAGCGATTCCTCACGCTATGGGCGGGCATGATCGATCACTCGGTAATCTTTATGGAGCGTGGAGCGAAGCACGCCGCGCGAGTCGAACTTCTCCTTGAAGTGAATCAGGCTGAGCGCCGGCGTCATCGGATTGGCATCATTCGTATCTTGCGAAACTCCGATATCGACAAAATGATAACCTTGCTCTTTCGACCAACGCGTCACGCGGTCCATCAAGAGATAAATGGGTTTGAGATGTTCGAACGCATACCGAAGCATGTGATAAAAGATGAGTGCCACCCGATCATTCGCAAGAAACAGGAGCGAGCCGGCGATTGGCTCCTCGCCTGCGCGAACAAGGAACAGCTTCATCAAATCCGGAAGTAATTTTTCCAATCGCAGCAATTCTTCGAGGGAATGGGTGGGTGTTGCATGATACTTCGCTTTATTTTCGAGGAGGATCGGATAGAATTCCACCAGCATCTCTCGTAGCGATGCGGGCTGAGATTCCTCGATCCAAACTTCTGGACTTGTTCGCATCACGTGGCGAACATGCTTTCGTGCAACGGACTGGAACCGATCGAATGGCGCGCCGGAGTGACGAAGGTCGATCGCGTGCGAAATATAATGCCGCTGATAAGTATATCCGCGATAGAGCAATGCAAAGTCTAAATTTTGAGTAAGCACCGGCTGATAGATGACAGGGGCAGCCGTGAGATAAACTTCTTCAATCCCCCGCACACGAATGTATTTTTCGAACGCCTGAACGACATCGAGCGCCATGTGCGCGCTAAGGTCCTCCGTCACAAACGATCCATAGCTTGCTCCGAGTGGCGATTCGAACACGCGCCCACCTTCGCGCAGGCCGCCCGGCAGGACGGCAATAAGTTTATTGCCGGAAAAGAACAAAAGATGATGAAACTCGAACCGTCCATTCGGATGGTAGCGCAAAAATTGCTGCCGGTGAAAGGCAGTCCCGTTCATCGAGCGAGCAATAAAGCGATCCCAAAGCGCTTCATGTTCCGCGGGATCGTATGGCACGACTCGGATGGATGTAGTCTCGGTCCGTGTCGAGGCGGGCGAAATATCTGTCATGGAGTATCATCGTAACACTTATTGGGCACGAAAATTTCGTCCCATGCCGTTTACACGCAACATATTCGCGTGTTTCTTGCCATTTTATCGAAGTACCTTCCTCGTGACCCATCGCATTCCTTCCAAATTTTTACCGCTCAGGCTTCTGGCCATCGCCATCTGCATTCCATTGTTTAGCGGATGCCTTACGGCCGATAAAAAAGAAGTACACCTCATATTAAATGACGATGGCAAAAGCGGCTCTGGCAAGATCGTCTTTAGTGGCATCGCAAGTTCTCCCGGCGATTCTGTAAGCGCCATCGACGAGGATTTCAATACCCTCATAGCCGAATATTATCAGGGTCGTAAGATAGAGCTTGCGAATCCGGGAATGAACAATGTTCATAAAAAATTGTACCGTAAGGAAGGCAAACTGGTTGGCGAAATCGACTTCGATTTCGATAATGTTTCTGATCTTGGAATTTACCGTTATAAAAACGGAGGCCCCTATATGTATTATACGGTCTCGGAAGGTTTCCTGACCAGTGGCCAGTATGAATCGAGCAATGGCACCTACTTAGGCGACAAATTTCCGATCATATTTTGGGATTCCTCGGAGCGTGACCTCAGCTATACCATGTCCCTCACGACGCCGCAGGAACCGAAGAAGCAGTTGCTCGCCCATTACGAACGGTGGCAGAAAGAGCAACGCTAAACTCGAAAATCCTTACATTCCGCCAAGCTTCCGGACTTTCCCTTTCGGTTTAGCATGGTGCCCGGAAGGTGGTGCAAGAGGATACTCCGTCTCGACTGTGCCGCGCATCATTTTCGAGAGCTTGGTTTTCAACAACGAGAGTTTGAACGGCGAAAGATAATCGATAAAGTACTTACCATGTAGATGGTCGATCTCATGTTGGATAACTCGGGCAAGTATTTTATCCGCTTCCACTTCTACTTCCTTGAGATTGCGATCCAGAAATTTCACGCCGATTTTTTCCGGACGGACGATCTCCTCGCGAATGCCCGGCAGGCTTAGGCAGCCCTCTTCGAAGACCGACTCCCCCTCCGTACCGATAAGGACGGGATTGATGAGGATTAGCTCGCCACGGTCCTCCATTCCGGGAACATGCTTCAAATCGACGACTGTAAGCGCGAGCGATTTACCGACCTGATTTGCCGCAAGTCCGAGGCCGTCGGCATTACGCATCGTGGCAAGAAGGTTCTTAATAAGTTTTTGTAATTCGGCCGAATCCTCTTCGACCTGCGAAGTTTCCTGACGCAGCACGGGATGATCGAAGGTGTATATTGGAAGTATTGGCACGGGCGGTGGTGGACCTGAGGGGACTCGAACCCCTTACCTCGTCGTTGCGAACGACGCGCTCTACCAGATGAGCTACAGGCCCCGGTTAATTTCCTTTGAAGCTCCCGCATTCGCGGGGATCCAGTATCTTCGGCGGCTGAAAATGTTCTTTGGGCTGCGAGAGTTCCAAGCCGCTTTGAATAATTGTTATTCCGCAATTAGCAGTGTGCCTGTTTTCGTGGACGAGGGCATCTGTAATCGGTAAAAATAGGCTCCTTTCGAAAGGCCGTTCGTTTCGACCGTGAACTGGTGCAGTCCCACTTCCCTGGATTCATCGGAAAGCGAGCGAACCGCATTGCCAAGCTCATCATAGAGTGTAAGCAAGCTTTCGCCCGGCGCTGCCTGATGAAAAGAAATCAGAGCACGACGGCGAACCGGATTCGGATAGACTTGGACCTCTTCCGCGATAGCCGGCACAGAAGCCACGGCACTCTTTGGCGAATGTTGAATCTGATAGAGCAGCGCGTTAAGGTAATCGGCGGCAACGATCGTATCCGTGAGGGAATTTACGTAGACAACAACCGTGATGGAATCGTGAGGAATGGTGGCCATGCCGGTCACGAATCCGACCATCGAGCCAAAATGCCCATAAATTAACTGCCCATCGTAGGCTTGGCCCTCCAGCATCGTGCCGAGATTGTAATAAAATCCATCGGTTAACTGATGAAAGCTGCCCGGATTCAGCATTTGCTTTGTCGAGGTCGAGCTTAGTATTTGTCCTGTATAGAGTGCCTCCGACCATTGCGCAAGCTCCGCCGGAATGGAGACCATTCCGCCCGCGGTATTCACCTCCGTAAGCTGCGCGGTCTTATCAATCGAATAATAATCGACACTGCTTTGCGTAGCAGGATTATAAGCAGAGTAATTATGAGGAAAGTTGGTGGGGATGGAATCTTCCCAGGAACAGAGCGTATGCGTAAGCCCAAGTTTTGACAAAAACAACCTGTGAATTTCCGCTGTGGCGGAAGAATGTGTAACGCTATCGGCGATCAAACCGAGCAAAAGAAAATCCGTATTGGAATAACGGTAGCCTTTTCCCGGCTTAAAATTTTCCGGTCCGACGAAGCTATCCAAAATTTCTTTTGGCGCCCACACTTTCGTGGGGTCGTTAAAATATGCGTCAACAAGCAATCGCTGTGAGGGGTCGTCATTCAAATAATCGTAGAGGCCGCTGGAATGGTCGAGCAATTGCTCGATGGTAATAGTGCTGTCGACATTGGGAAAGGACGAAAGATATTTATGAATGGAATCGGAAAGCGAGAGTTTGCCTTCATCGCGAAGCTGCAAAATAAGAGCAGCGACAAACGTCTTCGTGCAGCTTCCGATCTCGAAACTCAAAGTGGGCGACATGGGACTTATGCCGTCCGCTGTTCCGGCAGCGCCCGTCCATTGCGAATGACCCGGTACAATGACACTTGCGGAGACGCCATGCTTATCGTATGATGGCGTCAGATTATAAGTAGCTTCCAGCGCTGCCTGCAACCGTGCTGGAAGTGAAGTATCGGATAGCGTCGAAAACGTGGATTGTCCCGGGAGCGGCTTTGCTCCCCATATTTCCAGTGAAGGGGTGCCCGTCGGTGGAAGAACTTGCGCAAATGCAGAAGCCGATAGAACCGCGAGAAGAGCTGTTGTAAATGAAATTATTCGCATCTAAGAACAGAAAAAGGGATGCATTTTCAACAACTGGTCGAGGCGATCGTTCCTAATTGCCTATACCCACCTGGCTAAATTCGAATTCATTGGCTTTCTGTAATGTTATTTATTTCACAGGTCGTTAGTTCGATGCTTCCGGGCGTGGCCAACCAAATGTTATGACTAATCTCCAGCAATTGCCTATCGGTCCGGCTGCGCCGGATATGGTCCATGCGGTTATTGAAATTCCAAAAGGATCACGAAATAAAATTGAATATGATCCCGATCTCGAAGTTTTCAAGCTCGACCGCGTGCTCTATTCGGCCGTTCATTACCCGGTGGCCTATGGATTTATCCCGAGCACCTGGTGGCACGATGGCGACCCCATCGACGTGCTCGTCCTGACCGACGAACCCCTCGCGACCGGCATCGTGCTCGATGTGATTCCCATCGGCGCTCTGGAACTGGAAGACGAGCATGGAAACGATCTGAAGATTATTGCCGTCGCGGCGTTCGATCCGAATGTCAACCTTATAAAAGAATATACAGAATTGCCGAGGATGCGCCGAAGCGAGATCGAGCAATTCTTCGCTACCTATAAAGTGCTCGAAAAGAAAGACGTTCGGCTCGGCTCCTGGCTCGACGCAACGCGTGCGAAAGAACAGATCGGCAACGCCCGAGTCGCCTTCGAACGCAGCCGGAAGTCAACCCCACTCTCTGTGGCAGACGCTTCTTCTTTAATACGAGTAAAAGTGTAATGTCGCTTCATTCATGCTTCGGAGCATTTCCCCGCTCCGTTCTGTTGCACCCGCCTAACTCGGAAAATCGTCACGGAAAGCGGAATAGCAGGCTCAACATTGGCTCTCGACAATATTCGTAATTTTTGCATTATTGCCCATATCGACCACGGTAAATCGACACTGGCCGATAAGCTGCTGCTCGAAACCCACACGCTCGAAGTCCGCGAGATGACCAATAATCAGATGCTCGACGATATGGCGCTCGAGCAGGAGCGCGGAATCACGATCAAGCTCCACGCGATTCAGATGAAATATACTCCGCCCCCGAAGGATGGAGAATTTGGTGGAGAGTATATTTATAATTTGATCGATACTCCCGGGCATGTCGATTTTACGTATGAAGTTAGCCGAAGTCTTGCCGCGTGTGAAGGCGCATTACTCGTGGTGGACGCAACGCAAGGCGTCGAAGCGCAGACGATTGCCAATCTTTATCTCGCCATCGATGCGGGGCTGGAAATCATTCCGGTTCTGAACAAAGTCGATTTGCAATCGGCAATGATTGAAGAAGTCAGTCATCAAATCATGGACCTGATCGGCTGCAAGCGCGAGGACATTATCCTCGCAAGCGCGAAAGCTGGGATTGGAATTAAAGAGATTTTGGAAGCCGTCCGGCTTCGCATTCGTCCGCCCAAAGGCGATGTTACCGCGCCACTTACCTGCCTCATTTTCGATTCGGTGTTCGATTCCTATCGCGGTTCTATTGTTTATATGCGTGTTTTCGATGGCACGATCAAAGAGGGCGACGAAATCCTCTTCATGGCGACGAAGCAGAAATACCGCGTCGAGGAAGTGGGCACGCTCCGAATGGGCCGCGAAAAAAAGCGGCAGCTTTCGGCCGGCGATGTCGGTTATCTTATTGCCGGCGTGAAGGACGTGAAGGATACACGCGTTGGCGATACCGTCACACATTTTCGCAATGGCGCTACGGAAGCAATCTCCGGATTCAAGGTCTCGAAACCGATGGTCTTCGCAGGACTTTACCCGCAATCGGCGGAGGATTTTTCTGAGCTTCGCGATTCCCTCGATAAGCTTTCGCTGAACGATTCGTCGCTGATCTACGAACCGGAAAGTTCCGTTGCCCTCGGCTTTGGATTTCGTTGCGGATTTCTTGGACTGCTCCACATGGAGATCATTCAGGAACGTCTGGAACGTGAGTTCGATCAATCGCTTGTCACGACCGTTCCAAACGTGGAGTACCGCGTGATCTCAACGCGTCAAGAAGTGATCGTCGTCGATAATCCTTCTTCGATGCCGGAACCTGGTAAGATTGAATGGGTAGAAGAGCCCTATATCAAAGCGCAAATTATCGTGCCGAGTGAATATGTCGGTTCCATCATGAAGTTGGCCAACGACCGGCGCGGTATTTACAAAACGACGAGTTACATCGACCCCACGCGCGCGGATATTCATTACGAATTTCCACTTTCGGAAATTATTTTCGATTTTTACGATAAGCTAAAATCCATTTCACGCGGCTATGCGTCGCTCGATTATGAATTTTTGGAATACCGGCGGAGCGATCTTGTCAAGCTCGATATTTTGCTCAATGGCGATCCGGTCGATGCGTTTTCCACGATTGTGCATCGTGACAAAGCATTTGACTGGGGTAAAAAATTATGCTCGAAACTTCGGGAGTTAATCCCACGTCAAATGTTCGAAGTTGCCATACAGGCAGCCATTGGTGCTAAGATCATTGCGCGAGAAACGGTGAGCGCGCTCCGAAAAGATGTTACTGCCAAATGCTACGGCGGCGACATCTCCCGTAAGCGCAAGCTGCTCGAAAAACAAAAGGAAGGTAAGAAACGAATGAAGCAAGTAGGACGAATAGAAGTGCCGCAGGAGGCATTTCTTGCGGTGCTACAAATTTCGGAATAAATATCATGGCACATTCCATAAATTCACTATCAAAAAGAAAATCGGCACTGAAATCGACTCGAAAGAAAAAGAGCGCTTTTAGTTCGCTTTTTGCGATGTTGATTGTATTTGGCATCATCCGAACTTCTTTCGCGGGGGCCTTTCACATTCCGAGCGGCTCGATGAAGAACACGCTCCTTATCGGCGATTATTTGTTCGTGAATGAAATCGGCTATTTTATCCAAACGCCGAAATATATTCCATTCACCACGGTTGAAATTCCACATCTTCACATCAAAACGTGGGGTGTGAGTCGCGGCGATGTGGTCGTCTTCGAATATCCGGGCGATCGCGATGAGATTGTTTCGCATAAAGGGAATGAAAAATACATAAAGCGGTGCGTGGGCTTGCCCGGCGATGTTATTCAGATTAAAAATAAGCAACTTTATGTGAACGGAAAGGTATTCCCGAACCCACCCGAAAGTATTCTCTCCTCGGATACCGAGCCTGCCGAACGCATCGATCCGAGAATCTTTCCACCTGGAGCCCCATGGAACATAGATAATTTCGGGCCGCTCCGAATTCCGAAAGTGGGTGATATTATTTCGATCCATAAGGATAATATCGATGCGTGGCAAGTTTTTATTGAGCGCGAGGGACATAAGGTAGAACTTGGCATGAATGACCAAGTTATGATCGATGGGAAACCCGCACATGAATACAAAGTCCAGCGCGATTATCTTTGGATGATGGGTGACAGTCGCGATAATTCGGAGGATTCACGAATTTGGGGTTTCGCGCCGATGGATAATGTTATTGGCAAGGCCGCAATTATTTATTGGTCCTGCTACAACCCTCCCGCTTCCAGTCAGGATGACAATTACGATCCGGACGAAGTACAAAACTTCCACATTCGGTGGGATAGAATTGGACGATTCATTTACTAATGGCAGAAAACAAAACCCCGGGCACAGGAACCGTGTCGCCGCAACCAGACCAGTCTTCCGGCAGTGGAAACCGCTCGCGGAGCTATGCGGAAATCCGCGCCGCGCGCGATGCAAAGCAATCCGGCACCATCGGCCGAGTTACCGGCGCCCCTCCGCCAAAGAAAAAAGAGGGCTGGATCCGCTCGCTCATTTTTGCGGGCATTATCGCGCTCATTATCCGGACGTTCTTTTTCGAAGCCTTTCGAATTCCGACCGGCTCGATGAAGAACACCCTTCTCGTCGGCGATTATCTCTTCGTCAATAAGATTGGTTACTTTATCCAGACCCCGAAATATATACCGTTCACGTCGATTCCCATCCCGAGGCTCCATCTTAAAACCTGGAGCGTGCATCGCGGGGATGTCGTCGTCTTCGAATATCCGGGCGATCAAGGCGTTGTGACGCCGCAGGAGAAAAATGTGAATTACATCAAGCGGTGCATCGGGCTGCCGGGAGATGTAATACAGATCATCAATAAGCAGGTCTACGTCAACGGGAAAATATTCACCAATCCGGCCGAGTCGATTCTCGCACCCGATACGGAAAAACGCGGGGTGGTCGATCCGAGCATTTTCCCACACGGTGCCCAATGGAATAAGGATAATTTCGGCCCTCTCCGAATTCCAAAAGAGGGAGATGTTATTACGGTCAATAAAGATAATATCGATCAATGGCAGGTCTTTATCGAACGGGAGGGACACAAAGTGGAGTTGGGAATGAATGGTCAAATCCTGATTGACGGAAAGCCGGCCGCGCAGTATAAAGTCGAGCACGATTACCTCTGGATGATGGGCGATAACCGCGACGATTCGGAGGATTCACGCTTCTGGGGTTTCGCGCCCATGGACAATGTTGTCGGCAGTGGATTCATCATTTACTGGTCGTGGTATAATCCGCCGTCATCGGGCCAGGGCGATGGATACGATCCCGATGAAATTCAGCACTTCCATATTCGGTGGGACCGGATTGGGCGATTAATACATTGAACGAAGATACTCTCAGCGCCTATCTCCACATCCCCTTCTGTGAGCGGAAGTGCATTTACTGCGACTTTTACTCGATTGAGAATCTCTCGCTTCGTTCAGAGTTCGTCGATTTGTTATCGCGCGAGATTGACCTTAAGCTTTCGGCAAATCCGAATCTTTCCGGCCGCGAGTTACAAACAATTTTCTTTGGTGGCGGCACGCCGTCCCTCCTCACTCCTGAGGAATTAGAACGAATTATTCGAAAGCTCGAAGCATACTTTCGAATTTCTGCCGAATGTGAATTTACCCTCGAATGCAATCCCGGCACGGTTACGTTAGAAAAGCTTCGGGGGTACAAATCGCTCGGCGTTAATAGACTAAGCTTCGGGGTCCAGTCCTTCGATGTGGAAGAATTGAAATTCTTAGGAAGAATACACGATGGGTCCCAAGCACGCGAGGCGGTAGCGCTTGCGCGGCAAGCCGGCTTTAATAACGTGAGCATCGATCTCATTTTCGCGCTGCCGGGACAAACAGAGTCGACGCTGAACCACACGCTTGACGAGGCCATCGCGCTCGAAACGGATCACATTAGCGCTTACAATCTTATTGTCGAACGCGGCACTCCCCTCTTTCGCTTGGTCCAGCTTGGCAAAGTAATCGAACTCGATTCGGATCGTTCCGCATCGCTTTTCTCGCTCGTGCAGAATAAATTGAGCGAAGCTGGATTTGCTCAGTACGAGATTTCGAATTATGCCAAAACTCCAGAACTTCGAGCGAACCATAATCTTGTCTATTGGGATGGCTTCAAAGATTACATTAGCTTCGGTCCCTCCGCGCATGAATTTTTAGATGGCGAGCGCGCGTGGAACGTCTCTTCGCTCGAAGAATATGGCAAAGCTATTCGCGCGGGTAAGCTTCCCATTATCAACCGCGAGCGGCTCACCATGGAGGAACGTCGCACGGAAGTTCTCTATTTACAACTCCGTTCAACTGGCATTCAACGTTCCGACTTTATGGAAGTATTCGGAGAAGATTTGCTGTTGAATACGAATATTCACGATTTTGTCGAGGAAGGGATGATGGAAGTAGAAAACGGCAATCTCGTATTAACTGCAAAAGGTTACCGATTCTGCGATGCGATCGTGACTCGATTAATGGAAACAGAGTCCCGCATTCCAAGTCATTTGGAGCTTGCAAGCATTATTTCATAAATCTCAAAACTCCCTCCAAATCCAGGTTCAGACCATGCCCGCACAATTTAAACGAATCCATTATATCACGGCGGGCGCTGCGTTCCTTGCCGCGTTTGTGACGTATGTTCTTACGATGCAGCCGACAATCCCGTTTTGGGATTGCGGCGAATTCGCGGCTGCGGCGAGCGCGCTGCAAATCCCTCATCCGCCCGGCGCGCCGCTCTGGACACTTGTGGGTCGCATTGCCATGCTATTGCCCACTTTCTCGGATTATGCAGCGCGATATAATTTGTTCTCTGTACTTGCCTCCGCAGCCTCCATTCTTTTGCTCTATCTCACGCTCGTTCGGCTATTGCGCCTCTGGCGTGGTTTTCCAAAAACGAACTCGGATGCGATCATCACCTTTGGCGGCGCGCTCATTGGAGCGCTGGCCTATTGCTGGACCGATAGCTTTTGGTTCAACGCGCTCGAATGCGAAGTCTACGCCTTTGGGTCGCTCTTTATTTCGCTGGTGCCGTGGCTCGTGCTCGTTTGGTACGATCATGCAGACGAGCCGCACCATGAGCGTTATCTGCTGCTTATTGCGTATGTCATCGGGTTATCGCTTGGCGTGCATCAATTGGCGCTGCTTACGACGTTCCCTGTTTTTATGATCGTGTATATGAAACGATGGAGCTCCATTACGGAAGGACAATGGGGTACGTCGATCGCTCTCTCCATTCTGGCGATTGCGGCCGTGGGATTTGTGATTTTAGAAAGTCCCGCCTCGATTCAATTTTACGAATGGATTTTAGCGGGCGCGGGAGCAGCGTATTACTGCTATCGGTCCTTCGTCACGGAGCGCGGCTGGCACACGATGGTTTTGCTTTCGCTCGTGGCCTTTGGAGTAACGTTCGTCGTCATTTTGTCGAAGTTGGTGGAATGGGCCGGGAAGGGGTTGGGCATCGTTTCGATTGTTGTACTTGCTCTTATCGTTGCCGCGATCGTTTATTCGCAACGGGTCCGAAAGCCGGCTATCGCGATGGGCGGCTGGATCTTGATGATGGTATTCCTCGGATATTCGACTTATATGTTCGTGATGGTCCGCGCGACGCAAAATCCGCCCATGAATGAGAACTCGCCCTCGACCTTTGCGAAGCTCGCCGGCTATATCAATCGCGATCAATATGGCTCGATGAGCTTGGGTGATGAATTCGCTCATCGGCGATTGCCACAGCAAAAGCAAGATCATTCCGCGACCTGGGATAACTATGCAAGCGACGGCCAGTTTTTCTGGCAATACCAAACCAACGAGATGTACCACCGCTATCTCGGCTGGAATTTCATTGGCCGCACGGATGACTACAAAGGCGCGGGAGTCGATTTTTCAAAAACGTGGGCGCTGCCATTTATCCTTGGGCTCTTTGGAATTTACTGGCAATTCCGAAAAGATCCCAAGCGTGGCCTTGTTTTGCTCGGCACGTTTATCATCATGGGCTATCTGGTCGATTGGTATCAGAATCAACAGGATCCTCAGCCGCGTGAGCGCGATTATTTCTATGTCGGAGCATTTTATATTTATGCCATGTGGGTCGGCATCGGCGCCGTGGGGATAATGGAATTAATAAAGGAGCGATACAAAGCCTGGGAGGAAAAACGAATGGGCTATGCTCTTGCTGGAGCGTTCGCACTTTTAGTTCTCCTCGGTCCGTTGAACCAGTGCATTGGCGTTGCCGGGCTCTTGCAGGGCCAGCCATTTTCGAAATCCTCCAAATGGGCGGAATATTCTCGAAAACATAATTGGGTTCCCTGGGAATATGCCTATAATATTTTACAAAGCTGCGAGCCGAATGCGATTCTTTTCACGTATGGCGATAACGATACGTTCCCACTCTGGGCCATGCAGGACGCCTACGGCATTCGCCGCGATGTGCGCATCGTCCAGCTCCAACTCGCCACCATGATGTGGAATGTCAAGCAACTTAAGACCGATAACGATTGGGGCGGTAAGGCGATTGGGCTCACTACCTTTACCGACAAATTGCTTCAACTTCCCGATGACGATGTTTACCGCCAACTCGATTGGACACCGAAGCCCGTCGATATGCCCGTTTCCGCGGAAACCGCCCGCTGGATAAGCGGCGATAGTACCGCATCCGCCACTCTCTTTAACTGGACGCCCAAGTTTATCATGCCGAGCGATCAGGTCGTGCTCGATATTATCAAGAATAATTTGTCGACGCGTCCGATTTGCTATTCCGCGACCGTCCCGGAAGATTCGCGGGCCGGACTGAACAAATACCTGATGTACGAAGGCATGATCGCCCGGGTCACTCCATTCGAGCAGCCCGCCGACCAAAATGGATTGGGCGGCAGCGTCCAGCCCGCGCGATATGCCGAAGCAGTCTTTCACTCTCCAACGCAGCCTCATGCCGAGCCGAACCGGGGAATGATCCTGCATAGCTATAGCGACCCCGAAGCTCACACAAGCGCGATGGATAACGAATATTCCCTCAGCTACCGCTACGAATTCATGCGCCTGGCAAATTATTATATCGAGAAAGCAAATCTCGCCGGTGCCCGCCAATCGCTCGACACGATGGAGGCGCGAATTCCCGCGGCGCGAATTCCGCTCGACTATTCCTTTGCCTCGTTCATTGCCGATCTTGCCGATAAGTGCGGCGATTGGCCGATCATGCAAACCTACGCCAAAATTGGAGAGGCAAACCTTAGAACGCAGCTTCAAAATCCCGATTCGAAAGAGAGCCAAAGCAACTTCGAAGCAAGCTATCAACTTGCGAACCTCGAAATGCGAGCCGGAGAATTCGAACAAGCAAAAAAAGATTTTGAAATGCTCAATGGACAATCGAAGCCGGAGCAGCAGGCGTTTCTCGGGCTGAAGATCGAGGAATGCGACGCCCGAAAGCTCGAAGCCGAGAAACAATACGATTCCGCATACCGAAAATTTTCGGACATAATGGCAAGGTATGGCCCCGCCCAATCCCAAAGCCCGGACCTGCAGGATTTGAAGAATCATCTGGCCGTGGACTCCTTGGAAAGACTTCTAAAGTAAGCTTTAATATTTAGGACAAGTCATTCTGAGCGCAGTTCCTTGCGGCGATCCTCACTACGATCGAATTTGTTCCGCTCAAGATGACATCATGGCTTCCAAGTTTCCTGGTTTCCTCAGGAGCTTTCCACCCCAACAATTAGTTCTTATTCGCCCTCTCTTTTGGGGGTTGCTATGTATTCATTCATTTTCAGACGATGCAAACTAAACGCATTCACTACGCGCTCGCCGCGTTAAGCTTTCTCGTAGCGGCTTTTACCTATCTCTCGACGATGCAGCCTTCGATCCCCTTTTGGGATTGCGGCGAATTCCTTGGCGCGGCCGCGACCTTAGGCATCTCCCACCCTCCGGGCGCGCCCTTCATGACGCTCGTTGGCCGCTTTTTCGAGCTTATCATCCCCTTCTCCGATCCGGCGGCGCGCCTGAACACCTTCTCGGCACTATGCGCGGCGCTCTCGGTGATGTTCCTGTATCTCAGCACGGTCCGAATCATCCGCATGTGGCGCGGCAATCCGCAGTCGCTTTCGGATGTCATCACCCATTATGGCGCGGCATTCGTAGCCGCGCTTGCCTTCACATGGAGCGATAGCGTATGGTTCAATGCGAATGAATTCATCGTATTCTCTCCGGGCCTGCTTTTTATCGCGCTCATTATATGGCTCGGCCTTGTATGGTATGAACGCTCCAGCGAGCCGGGCAGCGAAAAATATCTGCTGCTTATTTTTTATCTCATCGGGCTTTCGATGGGGGTGCATCAGATGTCGATGCTTGCCTTCTTCCCGGTTTGGGTTATCGTCTATTATCGCCATTGGCCGAAAATGACGCCTGGAAAATGGGCGGAAATGCTCGTAACGGGCACGGTAGCGTTTCTATTTATTTTTCTCGTCGTTCTGACGGGTATCGTCGGCTGGTTAGGTGGAGCAAAGCAAGGGACGCTGACGTGGATCGCCGCGCTGGCCTCGATTGGCTTTGTCATTTATTATTGGAATAACAACCGCCAGCTTGCAAAGCTCGTCCTTACCGGCGCCGGACTTGTCTTTCTTGGGTATACGACTTATGTTTTCGTGATGGTGCGTGGCTCGCAAAATCCGCCGATGGACCAGCATCATCCTTCGACCTTTACCGCCTCCGGCGAAAGCGATGGACTTTATGAGTATATCTCCCGCCAGCAATATGGCGAAGCCCATGAATTTCCGCGCCGTAATGATAATCCCGGCGTGAAGGACGATCCGAGAAATGCCCCCACCTGGGATGAGACAAAGTACACCAGCTCCGCAGACTTCTGGTGGAAGTATCAGACCGACCACATGTACATTCGGTACCTGCTCTGGAATTTCATCGGACGCGCCAAGGACGCGCAAGACGCTGGAACCGATTGGACTCATACGCTCGGAATTCCTTTCCTTGTAGGACTCTTCGGCGTCTATTGGCAATTCCGGCGCGACCCCAAGCGCGCCCTTGCTATGCTCGCCGCGTTTCTCATCATGGGCATTCTAACCGCATGGTATCAGAACCAGCAGGATGCCCAGCCTCGGGAGCGCGATTATTTTTATGTCGGCTCGTTCTGGGTTTTTGCTATGTGGATTGGTATTGGCGTAACGGGAATTATGGAGATGCTTCGCGCATGGCTGGCAAAGAAACAAAACATGCCGCTGCAGGATGCGGGGCCGAATGACCGCGATGTCCTCGAAGGTCCGAAAGAGAAGGTTCCGGTTTTGCGGGGTCAGGGACCAATCCCGCTGTTGGGCGGTACACTCGCGCTTGCCGTTATACTCATTCCACTCAATCAATGTCTCGGGCTTATCGGTACTACATTCTTTGGCGAGAGTTTTCATCAGGCCTCGAAGTGGGGTATGCTATCGCGCGAACATAATAATGTTCCGCTCGAATATGCGTACAACATTTTGCAAAGCTGCGGCCCGGATGCCATTCTTTTCACGGCCGGCGATAACGATACATTCCCGCTCTGGGCGATTCAGGATATGTACCATGTCCGCACCGATGTCCGAATCGTGAATCTCTCATTGGGCAACATGGGATGGTACGTCAAGCAACTTAAGGACGAACATCCTTTTGGGGCGAAGACGGTAAACCTGCCCTCGTTTACCGAGGACCAACTTGCGCATCCGGATGAGACGCAGGAAGGAATTCACATGATCGCGGCAAGCCCCTCGATGGTCACCGTAAACGTCTCGGCGCCCGCCATGCAACAATTTACCGGCATAGCACAGCCTTCTTCCTTCGCATGGAAATGGACATCCCAGATGCAGGACCCCAACGACAAATCGAAGAGCGTTTACCAGGTGGCGGACCAGCTCATTCGGGATATTGTGGTGAATAATATTAACGACCGGCCGATTTATTTTGCCATTGGGCTCCCACCGAGTTATTGGGACGGCCTGGAAAATCATGGCGAGTTCGAAGGAATGGTCGCGCGAATTGTTCCGACCGAACATCCCGGCCCGAGGCAGTTCGATGACGGCGATATCAATCTGCCAGTCTATACTCAGATCGCTTATAATCTCGCACCCACGCTCGAAGAAAAGCCCTACCGCGCGATGGTGCTCAATACCTTCCGCGATCCAAAAGCAAATCTTGGCGGCTTCGACGATCAGGCAAAGCCATCGTATCTCGAGCTTTATTCGCGTTTGGCAAATTACCAGATCCAGCATAACAATCTTCCCGAGGCTCGCCGCGCGCTCGACACGCTCGAGGCGAGGATGCCACCGAAGCTGGTGAATTGGGATTTCGGTGTTCTCCAGCTTCTTGGCCAGCTTTACCAAGCCGCCGGAGAGAAGGAGAAGTCGCAACAATATATCAAAATGGCGGCCCAGAAAATGAGCACTTCCGCAATGGATGAGGGGGCGGTCGGAAGCGAACAGTATATTCAGGAGGAACTCCAAAAGGGTACGCTTTTCATGAGCGCGGAAATGTACGATTCCGCTCGCGCGGTATTCTCCACGCTGCGCGCGCAGACCGAAGGCGCGTATCAGCTCTTCGTCAATTTCCGGCTCGAACAAATTGACGAAAAAATATTAGAGCAGCAAGGCAAAAAGAAAGAGGCGCTCGCAAAGCTGGATGGGATCCTCGCCAAGTATGCGCAGCTTGCCCAAATGGGAGCCGGCAATGAACTCGCAACGGTAAAACAACAGCGGGATCAACTGGCTGCGGAACTGGGCGTCGTCGATTCAATTAAGGGCACCCCCGCCCCCGGCGTCGCCCCCGTGCCCGATATTTCGAAGGCGGCACCACCGGCCAACCCACCCGCTGCTACGCCAAACGGTGCCGGCAACAAAAAATAAGGCTCCGAAAAAAACAATTACGGATTCGCCGCGCTGCGTGCAACTATCGCTTATTATTCCGGCCTATAACGAGGCCGACCGCATTGGGCCTTCTCTTGAGAAGGCCTATCGCTATCTGGAAAATATCGAGTACGATGGCGAAATTATCGTCGTCGACGATGGTTCGACTGATCGAACCCTCGAAGCGATCCAGGCAAGCTTCGATCGCAAACCGAAAGACTTTTCCCGAATCGCCATGCGGCTCATTGCTATGGGCGTCAATTCCGGAAAAGGCGCCGCAGTCCGGCGGGGGATGCTCGAGGCTCATGGCCGCGTTCGCATTTTTACCGATGCCGATTTCTCTACGCCCATTCAGGAAATTTCGAAGATCATTCCGCTGATTGCCTCTGGAGAATACGATGTCGTCATTGGCAGCCGCGCCGCCGAGGGACGCTTGCTTGTCAAGAAGCATCAGCCCTGGTATCGCGAGGCCATGGGACGATTCTATAATATACTCGTCCAACTCTTCGTCTTTCGCGGCATTCGGGACACGCAATGCGGCTTCAAAGGGTTTAGCGGCGATGCGGCCACTATCCTTTTTTCGAAGCAGCGTGTCGATGGATTCTCGTTCGATGTGGAGATTCTTTATCTGGCGCGACGGTATGGGTATCGCATTCGGGAAATCGCGGTCGAGTGGTATAACGACGAACGATCGACGGTTGGCGCGATCACCGATTCCGCGAAAATGTTCTGGGAGCTGCTTCGAATCCGAAAGCTTCATTCGCATGATAGATAACTCTCTGAACCTGGATTTGGGAGATTCTCGAAATTAAGGAGATGAAGACCGCAACGGCTACTACTCGAAAAACCGCAAGCGCTGGGCCTCGCGGCGCTGCGAGCGTGCCGCGCGCGACCAAAGCCGCACCGATTCCAGCCGCATTGCGCCGGTTTAAGGCATGGCATATCGTGCTGGTTTTTCTCGGTCTCACGCTTATCTTCCATTCGGCAATTCTTTTCGGTAGCAAATTTTTGTGGGAAGATTTTGTCGAGCAGGAATTTCCGTTCCGCACCCTTGCCGCAAGCTCGCTTGCGCAGGGTATCCTTCCGCAATGGGATTCCTATGTCTTCGCCGGTATGCCCTTCATCGCCGATGTTCAGGTGGCATTTTGGTATCCGTTCAATCTTGTGCAGTCGCTCTTCGTTTCGGGCGGCTATCTCTCGCCGGTCGTAATGGAATGGTTTATCCTACTGCATTTTGCGGTGGCGGGCTTCGGAATGTATTGGTTTTCGAAAAAGATTTTTGAGATCGACGATTGGTCCGCCATCTTTGCGGGGATTTCCTACGGCTTCGGTGGATATATTGCCGCGCAGTCGATCCACCAGATGATCGTCTATCATATTGCGCTGTTTCCCTTCGTCGCCTACTTCTTTATTCGCGGTTTCGATTCGTGGAAACATGGAATCGTTGGTGGTCTGATCCTGGGCGGGATGTATCTTGCCGGCCATCCGCAATCGACCCTTTATTTTACTTTCTTTCTCGCATTGCTGGCGGTGTATGAGATCGTTTATCGTTTTAGAAATAAGGGTGAACAGGCTGGACAAAATGGAGATCGTGGACCTTTGATGATCGGGACCCTTGTGCGCATGGCGCTGCCAGTGGTAATCGGCTTTGGTATCTTTGCAATTCAATTTTTGCCCTCTCAGGAACTTGCCAATCTCTCCCGGCGCGAGACCATCACCTATCAAAATTCGCTCGATGGTTCGCTTACCTGGGGACATTTGCTTACCTTGATCCTACCGCGGCTTTTCGGTCTTTCGAATGGCGCAGCGGACGCCACCGTTCCTTATTGGAACGGCCCCTATTATCTTTCGTGGGAAACGGCGATTTATATTGGCGTGCTGCCACTCTTTTTCGCGATCATGGCGGGGCTTGTGGCTCGCAAAAGAAAATATGTGCCGTTCTTTGTGGGCATGGCGCTTCTCGCTGTTACGTTTGCCTTGGGCGATCACTTCTTCATTTACCGTATTTTCTTTCAGCTTCCGCTTTTCAATAAATTTCGCACCCCTGCGCGCATGATGATGCTCTTCAGCTTTGCGGCTTCTACGCTTGCGGGTGTCGGGCTTGCCGATGCATTAAAATTTGCCGGAACAAAATGGGGCGAAGGAAAAGGACTGGTCGTTCGCGCGCTCATAGCCCTTCCCTGGCTCCTGGCAATTGCAGGGATGTGGCATGCATCCACCTTCCTTACGGGCGCGCCCGATGGCGCCGATGCCTCTATCTCCTGGGCGGCAGGTCTCGCCACGTTTCCTATTTTGGCGCTCATTGTATTGACGGGTCTCCAGTATTTCGGAAAATTGCGTGGCGATATTCTTGCGGTTCTCGTCATTGCCGTGACGGTCATTGAACTGTTCAACTACGGCATGTCGATTAACGCAGCACCGGATGATCCCCGTGATGTGTTTCGCAAACAGCCTCAGCAAATTGAGATGCTTAAACAGGACGAGGCGAAGGAATTAAGCCGCTTCCAGCCAAAGCGCCCATTGACCATCGAACGTAACCAGGGCGCCTACGATCGCATCCAATCGACCGAAGGTTACGATCCGCTGGTGCTGCAGCGGGTGTTTCCCGAAATGGCGCGTTCCGAAGCCAGCATGGACCTGATGAATGTCAAGTGGTCGATCACCAGTGGAAGCGTACCCGGCTTTGCCATGCGCCCGAACTATTTGCCGCGTGTAAAACTCTATTATCAGGCCGATATTCTTCCCGATTCCCAGGCACTCGCAAAACTCAAAACGGATTCTACGTATGATTATCGCGACCGCGTTCTCTTGGAGGAACCGTTAGAATTTCCCCTTGGCGCAGCCGACCCCACCGCAACGGCTATCGTGACAACGTATGGCGATAATGAGATCACGGCTTCGGTTAAAACGTCTTCGAACGCGATGCTCTTTTTCTCCGAGGTCTATTATCCAGCCTGGAAAGCGTATGTCGATGGCCGTCCCGTAAAATTATACCGAGCGTTCACCTCGCTCCGCGCCGTGGAGGTTCCCGCGGGCAATCACATCGTCACACTCCGCTATGAATCGAGTGCGTTTGCGGCCGGTAGTGGGATCACGATTGTGACGCTCATCCTCTCGCTTGGAGGTCTCAGCTTTCTTTTCTTTCGTAACCGGCGTCCAAAACCTGCGACGCTGGAAGCACCCGTCTAACCCATGCCTTCCGAAAAAATTCTTGTTCTTGCGCTGCCCGGTATTGGCGACGCATTGCTGGCTACGCCCATGATCGAGTTACTACGCCGCGCCAAGCCGGATGCGGAAATCCATGCATTCCTCATGTTCTCGAGCACGCGCGAGATGTACGAGCAGGATCCCTTTATCGACCAGGTTCACTATTACGATTTTTTGAAGGCATCGAAATCGGGCGCGCTAAAATTCGTATCGGATTTGCGAAAACTTCGATTCGATGTTTCGATCAATGTCTATCCCCAAAATCGCCGGGAATACAATCTGATCGCATTTCTGATCGGCGCAAAAAAAAGAATTGCTATTCGCTACCGGCGTCGCGATCCTCAAAATTTGAGCTGGCTCAATACCAACACGCTGCTCGAAGATGACACGCTGCATTGCGTGGAGGAGAACGTGCGATTGCTTACCCTGCTCGGCATCGTGGAGGAGTTGAAGGAATCGTCGCTGCCGCCACTGCGGTTCAACGTGGCGCCAAAGCACGACGCCTATAAAGAGCAATGGTGGCGCGATAATAACATATCGAGCAGTCGTCCGCTCATCGGAATGCACGCGGGCACGGCGCTTTTCAAAAATCATATTCGCCGGCGGTGGGAACCGGAAAAATTTGCCGAACTTGCAATGCGCTTGTCGAAGGAGCTTGGCGCACAGGTCCTCCTCTTCGGTGGTCCGGAGGATGCTGAAGCCAACGCGGTTATTCGCGCAAAAGCTAAGGAATTCATCACCCCGGTCGAAGCGAAGAGCATTCTCGATTCCGCTGCGATCATGCGTAGCCTTAATCTTTTCGTTTCGAACGATTCCTCGCTCATGCACATTGCCGGCGCGCTGGGGCTTCCCACGGTCGCCATCTTCGGCCCCACGAACGAAACCTACGTCCACCCCTGGAAAACGCGGTATAAGATCGTCCACACAGGCATCGAGTGCCGTCCTTGCTTTGTCTATTCCCCAAAGCCACTCACCTGTTACCGTTTGGATCCTGCGGAGCATTTCCTATGCATTCGCGGTATCGAGGTCGAGCAGGCGCTGGGGGCTGTAAAAGAATTGCTAAAGCCCGACCTTGCTTTGCCCATCCTTTAGCTTTCTTTTTCCCGCCCCAGCATACTCCGGCCTGAGGAAGGGCGAACGCAGGCAACTTCGGCCTCTGAAACTTCTTCCCCGGTTTTTGGTTTAAGATTTGCGTATAACCTTGGTCCGATTCGTATGAAACATCTTGTCGCGGCTTTCCTCCTTCTCGCACTCACGAGCGTTACCTCACGCGCGCAATTTCGCAGCGATCTCGATAAGCCGCAACCACCGCTTAATACGGCGGAGGCAATGAAAGGCGATAACTTCCTCTCGGGCATTTTCGACCCCGCCCGTTTCAGCATGCACCAAAGCGTCTCAATGAGCTATGTTTCCTCGGGCGTTGGCAGTATGGGCCTTAGCATGTTCACGAATACCTTTGCCTACCGTGCTTCCAGCGATCTCTATATATCGGCGGATGTATCGATGGTCTATTCTCCATTCAGCACGTTCGGCAGCGCGTTTCAAAACCGAATGAACGGCCTGTACCTTACAAACGCGCAACTCGATTGGAAACTCGGCGATAACACCTTTCTTCGCGTGGAATATGACGGCGGACCCGGCGCGGGTATGTACGGCGGCGGGTATAGCCCCTATTACAATCCCTTTTATAGCGCCTCGCCATTTCCGCGCTCGGCATCGGCGAACATGCAGCTTCACTAAGGCTTGTCCAAACGCCGTTTTCGCGATCAGATTCTTGGCTCGGGCGAGCGCCAGCGCAACCGCCGCAAGCGTGCCGCGTTGCAAACCGTATCCTGGGCGTTTGTCGCAATGGTCGCTCTTTTTGTCGTAATTCTCGGTTGGCAATTTGTTGACCGGACCATGCTGACCCATCCGATCAGCGGGGAACTCAATCGGCCCGATCTGCTCGTTCGAAAAGGCGAACGAATTCAAATGAACGTTCTGAACGGCTCCGGACGAATGCGGCTCGCGCAAACATTTACCGATTATTTGCGGGCACGAAAATTCGATGTCGTGCAGATGGATAATTACAAGGATACGAGTATTGCGCGCACCTTTATCATTGACCGTGTGGGCGATAGCACCTCGGCACAAAAAATTGCATACGCGCTCGGCGTGGACCCTGGCATGATCCGCCGCGAGATCGACACCGAAGAATATGTAAAAGCCGATCTCGTGATCGGCAGAGATTATCCAAGTTTGAATCCAATGAAATAGAATCTTTTTTGCACAACAATTTTCAATAGCGTAATTGCGGGGAGCATTTGGCGACCGAAGGAAGCTGAATGCGACGAAGAAATCCACGGATTGCTTCGTCGAGTCGGACCCTCTTCGATCGTCCGACCTCGCAATGACTAAAAAACACACGGAATTAGAGAAGGAAACCACGAAAACGAAATCCACGAAGTCGAGCCCCAAAACTAAAAAAGTTGCAACAACCCGCGTTGCGAAAAAAGCCACGCCTGCACGGAAAGCCACGCCTGCACGGAAAGCCACGCCGGCGCGGAAAGCTTCGAAGCCCACGCCAAAACTATCCGATAAGCGTCCGCGTCGCAAGCAGGAACCTTCGGCGACGGAGTTAATTCACCAATCTGCCCTGAAAGCCGCCCACTATGCCCTCGAAAAGAAGGCGGAGGATATTCATGTGCTCGATCTCACCAAAATCACTTCGATGACCGATTTCTTCGTGGTCGCAACCGGAACGAGCGACCGGCAAGTAAAAGCCATCGCGGAAAATATTGTGAGCCAAATGCGCGACACCGAAGGTGTCCAGGCATGGCGGAGCGAAGGTTGGGACGGGCTGCAATGGGTCATTATTGATTTTGTCGATTTTGTTGTTCATGTGTTTCAATCGGAGGCACGCAAATTTTACAACATCGAACGCCTTTGGGCCGACGCCCCGATGGAAGAAGTAAAAGAAGAGGCGGAGCCAGCAAAACCCGCTCCCAAGAAACGGAATACTGCGAAAAGCAAAGAGGCTATCAAAAGAGCACCGGCAAAAATCAAGGTTATTAGCGATTTTAAGCAGGTAGCATGACGCGATTTTCCTTATTGTACGAAACGTTCTTCTTTTATCCTCCTGAGCGGAG